>JYMV01022284.1_pt1 | contig 118859 bp, 107 predicted proteins | sample 338911 | NCBI WGS metagenome assembly JYMV01 (sample SAMN03354496, study PRJNA234377) | hydrothermal vent metagenome | biome: Deep sea; feature: Hydrothermal plumes at the Eastern Lau Spreading Center, Western Pacific Ocean; material: Seawater | place: Tonga | collected 2009 | depth 2000 m m | reverse complement strand
TGCTCGCGCCGCGATTGCCCAACTGATGCAGCTTCCAGCCAGCCGGGTCCGGGTAGCAAAATCCGGCAAATCGGGCACTGGCTTTGAAGCGCGGAAAACCCGGCGACTGGCCTGCCTTGACCCGGCGAAAGAACGCCTGAAATGCGCGGTCCAGCTTGCGCAGTGTCTCCTGCAGCGCATGACTGCCAAGCTCTACCAGCTCCGGCCTAAAGGTCTTGATCGCAGGCAGGGTGTTCTGCTGGTCGTAGTAGCTGATCGACACGCCAGCTTTACGGTACGCCTCAATTCGCTCCTGCAGCGCCGCGTTGTACAACTCTGCATGCAGCCGCACCCATCCGTCCAACCGAGCCAGTTGGGCATCATTGGGATAGAGCTTGAAGGTCACTTTGCGTCGTTGCATTTCGACTCTATTGACTGCACTTTATTTGAAAATATTACCACTCAAACCGCTCGCTTGACCCCCTCCTGGCTAAACGCCTAACGCCTAGCAGGGGGAATGCGCGAGCAAGTGTTCAATTCGCGTTGATCATTGCCACGATGCCATGCGCCTTGTCCCCTGCCCCACTACAGTGAAGCGACAGTGATGGCTTACCCCACGCATTGGCGCCACAGTCAGGGCATTTGAATTTGGTCTTGCTCAGGTTCTTCGGCGCCGGGGTGAGGTCAACGCCAATCTGCTCCAGGGCGTCACGACTCACACGCTCCTGTTGCTTCATGGGTGGCGCCGTACTTGGCTTTGCTTCTTCACTTGGCGCCGGGGTGTTCTCGCTGGCAGGGTCGGCATTGCCATCAAGCATTGGGGTCATTGCTGGCGCGGCTCCAGTCATGCCTTCAAGCGTGCTGTCCTCGTTTTCAAAATCCGGCATCAGCAGCGGACCATCGGCCATCGGGGCAATGTCAGCGCCAGCAGTGCTTGCTGACGACATGGCAGCCATGCGGTCAAGGCCCGAGGTTTCGTCAGCAAGATCATCGGGGCTTGCCAGCAAGGCCGTTGTTTCAGGAACGCCCTCGTCAACAGGCTCTGCTGCCGTTTGAAGTGATTCAGCCGGAGGGTAACGATCAATCCACGAGAGGACGAATGCTTGATCGAGCAGCTCAGTACAGGCCTGATCGAAAGGCCCGCCGTCGATGATGTAGGTGCTGACCGAATCGCCGGTTCGCTTGCCTCCAGGTGCGCCGGTATCTGAAGCCATCAGCCCGACTGCCTCAGCCATATCAGCCCATTCCTTGTTCCGATACCGACGCCGGGGCGGTCGCTCGGAGTTAAGGTGCTGATCGAGAGACACCATTCCCTCTACGAGGGTAGCCAGAGTCTCAGGGAGGGAGCGAACAGCAAACCACCGGGGATTTAGGGCAATCTCATGCGCATTCTCAGCATCAGTGCGCTTCACGAACTGGTTTGCCGAGAAGTACCCCTTACTGTCGTGCGAACGCTGCAGGGTGATCAGACAGTCAGGAAGGCGCCCATCAAACAGCCGTTCATTGAAAAAGCTGTAGGCGCGGTCAAGCTCATCATAGGCTTCACGGGTGGGTTTGCTCATCGGTCCCCTTTTGGTATCAGCGCTCAGTAATTGCGTTCAATATTACTGTGCGCAGAATACCACGGGCGAGACAAGCGCAAAATACAGGGTTAAAACTGCTCCCTGGCATCCGCAACTGCTTGGATGCGCTTCGTAGTCTCGTAGAGGGCGATCAGGTCACCGCCACCGATAACATCAAGTGGGCTGCGACCGAAAAAGAATTCGTTGTGGTTTTCCATAGCCATGAAGCCATAGAGGTTGGCCGGGCAAGCATCAGTCTGTTTGTCGCTGGGTTGAGGTCAGAGAAAACCCAGCTCACACCCAATCATGGCTTCCTGTGAGAGCGCAATTCGCCGGGAAAGCATGTCAGCAACGAAATCATCCCCTCCCCTATGCTTACCAAGCCAGCGCCGGGCATCCTCCTGATTCTCGTAATCGTGTGACTTTCCCACGTTCGCCACCAGCATCTGCTGAATCGTGCTCGCGGTAGGCACAATCACCCCTGCATGGTGGTTAGCATGCTCTGTATAGCTGTTTCGCAATCCCTGCGGATCGTAGTCAGGGAAACAGATTATGCTACCTACGCCCTTCAATGCGTTGGTGACAGCGGCAGGCGAATGCTGCGGCGACCCTCGGAAGAGCATGACGCTTTCCCCGGTATCACCCGGCCAGAGGTAATCATCCAAGACATACATGGGCGCCAGGTTCTCAACCAACACGACTCGATCCAAGCCATGCAGTTGCGAGTAGTGGCAACTGATCACCATGCCGGGTGGCAAGCGTATCGTGGAGCCCGGTAGCACCAGCTCACCAGTAGCCGTGCCCACAAGGACCATATCTGTTGCCACCGGCAGTCCTGATAGCTTTTCGTTGGGTGTTTGTCCCGCAAGGGGTATTCGGCCTTGTTTGCCAAGCTGCTTGATGCTGGCGCCTGCACCCGCCAACAAGTCGATATTGCTGTGGCGCATTACCAGTTCACGCAACAACGTCCGATCTTCTGCTGACAAGAGCAGCTTTTTACCCTTGATGGCACCCACACCATAACCCGTATGCAAGCCACGCCACGTTGCCGTCAAAGCGACTTGTGAGCGGGCCTCTACCAACGCGGTCTCTATTGTCTTGAGGGTAAGTAGATTATCCAGCTGCCGCATAGCGTGTCCTTTTGCTGTTCTGCACCATGATCAAGTCATAGACCAGTCGAGAGCCTGAATGTGGGTGGTGTGGCCGCTTGTGCGCCTCAAAGCCATAAGGCAGCAGGTGCTTTCCGCCGTGATCAGCCGCAAGGCGAAGATAGTACCCACTCAGCGCATACAACCAATGCCGTACCTCAATGGCGGAGTCGCCGTGCTTGATCCAGTAGGCAACCGCTGATTGGGGCTGACCGGTCTTATGGAGCTGGCTGGCCATCGCCAAAAGGTGTGGCCGGGCAAAGGCCACCTGCAATGGCTGCTTGGATGCCGTCGATACAGGAACGCACCGGGGACGAGTGTCTTCCAATTCAACATGCTGTATCTGGTCGCGCTCACGCGGAGGGGGCAATTCACCCAGGACCGCTTCAAAGGCGCTGATTTCATCGCCCGCGTACTCGGGTAGCGGCAGCATCCCGGTTGGAGTTATTGCTGGCGCCGTCAGCAGGTATGCGCTCTCAGGGTCTTGCGTCAGCGCCAGCACATCCAGGGTGTTTCCAGCCAGCAGGTAACCTTCAACCGCTTGCATCAGCTGGCGAAACTCATTGCGCTTGCGGACAGTGGCGTTGAGCGCATCCAGCCTACCAATCAAACCCTCAAAGTCCGCGCGGCGTCGGACAATAGCGGTGTGCAGTGAGAACGCCTGTTCACGGGTCAGCAAGCGGCGCAACTCGCGGTCACCGCGCGCAACCGGCCTGAGACTGTGCAGGCTGAACGGGGTCAGCTTCTGCTGCAGGCGCTGGAGCCTGCCTTGGGCATTTTGAATGTCGCGCAAACGCTCTGAAGGTCTGGACGAATACCCTACGAACCCTTCGATATAGTTGCGAGCAGACAGCGACTCATCACGCAGGTGATGGGTGATCTGTCGAACGGTATGGCTCAACCTCTTCAGGTGCCGCTCTGCGTCATCTGTCGCTCGATCACTCTTGGCAGCCAAGTACCCATCGCAGTGGCTAGTAATCGCAATCATCGCCTCTTCAAGGTCAGGCGCCGCACGTTCAAAGCCGGGCATCGACACATGAGCCCCCAGTTCGAGCAGCACACTGCTGATGAACAACGAACCGTCTTCATTATCCAGCAGCGATTTAGCAATCAACCAGCCGAGGTCGCTGTTGCCATTCTCAGGCATGCTGACGCCTTGCTCATCACTCTGGGCCAGCTCTTGCAACAGCTCTGCATTGCTTTGCAATGCCTTACCCAACCTACGCCAGTCATCCGCGTTCACAGCAGCCCCTCCTGAAACGCAGAGCGATCCTCGGGCTTGATTACCTCAATACGGTGATGATCCGCCAGCCAACTCATGATGCGCTGAAGGTAGGCGATCTTGCCGGTGAAGGCATACACCGTTGAACTGGCATTGCGCCGCACCAGATACCCTTGATCGTGCATTACCTTCAGTACCCGTTTAAGACGCTCGCCGTTGTCGGTCACATTCTTTGAGCTATCAAACAGCTTATGCGCCTGCAGATCGCGCAGCTGGTCAAGGTACGGTCGGTGGCCCTCGATGGCCAACAGCAATTTTGAAAATGACACCTCCCCACCGCTCACCACCCCACCCTGCCCGGCGTGATCCACAAGGCGGAAGAAATCAATGAACGCCCCGATCTGATCGCGCATTTCGAGCAATCGTTTCTCAACGTGTTGCCGGTCGCGCTGGTCATCCATGCACATGACTGCGCAAAAGAACACCTCTGGATTATCTGCATCACCAACCTGGCTGAGCTTGTACCCAAGGCCATTGAGAGTGGTGTTCACGGCGCTAACGAACTCGCTATCACGCAGCAGCTGGAACAACTCGGGATAGGTGAGCGGGCAGATGAAAGTCTGGCCAAGTAACAGATGGCAAGCAGTTCGTGACTCATCAGCGGTGAAGGCGCTCATGCTCGGTTCTCCAGTTCTGCCCAGGCGGCGTGTAGTGCATCCAGCTCATCAGGCTCCGGGTTGACGTATTGACGAATCTCCAAGGGTGCATGGAGTTGCTCCCGGTAAAACTCGTAGCTGTGCTCAAAGTGGGAGAGGATTTCGGGTGACCCATCTGGAAAGCCACCAACGACGACAATGTTGCGATCATTGAGTGCTTGCAGCAGGGGAATGTAGTTCTCCGATGCAAGGCGCAGGGTCTCATCCAGTGGGAAAATGATTTGCAGGTCCGCGTCCTTACGCAGCAGCTCAAACAGTGACACGAACAACATGGACTGCAGGATGAGTTTCAGCCCCTCACTGCTGCTCGACTTGAAGCTGCTGTCATTGGTGATCTTCTTCGGACGGCCAGAGTCGATCATTACCACCTCAAGGGTGAAACAGTCCTTGATGTTCGTGGTCAGGCGTTCGTCTTTGACCCAACGAATGATCTTCTCAAGAGCCGTGATATACCCATTGCTTGGCAGCTGATCATCACCCAAGCTGCACCAGCGCCGGTACTGATTATCAAAGTATTGAAGGTCACCCCAGAAATCCATATCACGGATTTTGGATTGAATTTTGACCGACTCAATGTCCAGGCTGGCAAAGGACTCAGCAACTATCTTGGCGCGGGCTGTGGCCTCCCTACTCAGGCGAATGATCGACTCGTTCAGCTCTTCTAGCTTAATGCGGCCATCAGAGACCGACTCACCGATGTTGCGTGCGCCACTAATCAGCTTGTCTTTTTGTAACGCATGGAACTGTGGCATATCCGAGACCAGATGCCCTGCCCCATAGAGCCATGCTTCGTCATACGTCTCTGCCGTTTCCCGTGCAACCTTGGCAATGCCCTCAATGTGGTGTGCATGCGGGCTATTCGGGTATCGGGCGCGAAACAGGTTTAGCGCTTCGCTGTATAGGCTAGAGCCAGATCGTTGAAGGGCGCTAAGGTCGCGCTTGAAGATGCTTATGTCATGTTCAAGGTCTTGCGGCGTTTGTCCATTCGCCAACTGCGCGTCGGGGTCGGATGGAAAGCTCTCTAACGATTTGCCCAGGCGCTCAAGGATGAATAGATCATCATCAATGGTGCGCCGCTTCTGATCCAGCTGGCTCAACTGCTTTTTGAAGGCATCCCTAGTTTCTTTGGTGCCCTTGTCAAACTCACTCTTGCTACGGGTAGCGTTGTCATTGACGCGGTTAGCCTCATCAAACTGGCGCGCCAATTCAGCCCGTTGGGGCCATTCATTCAGCACCCAGCGTTTGTATTCGTCCACTTTCTCAGTGTTCTGAGCGATCCAGGTCAGCTCGTCATTCAGGTCTTTCAAGGCGTTCTTGAGTCGGCGAGTGATGGTGACGTCAATCCCGGCCTCAGATAATGCGGACTCCATGTTGTGTTCAAGCTCTTTGACTTCGCGACTCTGCTGATCCTCAATTTCACGCACCGCATCGCTGATCTGCTCAAACACGGCTTTCAGCTGTGCGTCTAAGTCTTGAAGGGCTTCTGTTGCGGTTGTTTTCAGGTCTACCCGTTGGCGGCCAAACTGACTCTTAATCTCACCAATGTTGGCCTTGGTTTCCTCCAGCTTCACTCGCAGAGCCGCTTGCTGTTCTTCAAGGGCTTGAATGTGCAACTGGTGGTTCTCAGTGGCTCGATCAAGCACGCTCTCAAGCTGGGTACTAAGAGCGCTCAGATCATCCTTCAGCCGAGCCATAGCTGACCGATTCTGGTGCTCTTGCTCGTCGAGCTTACGCTTAGCCTCTAACTGCTTGCGGCCACGCACTTCCAGGTCCGCTTCTGCCTGCTCAAGGCTCTGACGATCCTCTTCAACCCTGGCAATGCTGGCGCGAAGGTCATCCGTGTTTGCCAATGCCTGAGTAGGCAGGACCGAGGTATTGAGGGTGACGCCAAACAGGTTGCCGGTGTCTGCGGAATTGACCAACTCGGGGTTAAGGTCATCGCGCATCAATATGGTGGGTGGCAGCAACCGACCGATATTCTCTTGCCAGCTACTGTGGTGACGACGTAGATACCCCAGCAGCGTGGATTCACTGGCGTTCAGTTGTGCCTGCAGCGTCTCAAGCTCTTTACGCACGGCGGCCTGCTGCTTTTCCAGCGCACTCTTCTCTGCGGCCAAAGCACGTTGAGCATCACTCCATTTAGCCAACGCTGAGTGGTGGTGCTGCTCGGCATCAGACAGATCAGCTTGAGCATGACGCTTGGCTTCAATCTGCTCTCGGGTCAGGTCAATTTCTTGCTGATCATGGGGGAGCACCTTGAGCTGCTTGGTAAACTTCAGTTCCCCGGCGATCAACAACAGATCATTGTCGATGCTCTTTTCTGCCTCTAGGTGAGGTGCAAGGGTATTGGCTTGTTCTGTTTGGAGTGCAACAGTGTCCGCGTCAAGTTGATTCCTGATGCGCTCCTTCGCTGCCTCAGTTTTCTCCCGTTGAGGCTTCTCACGGCTTCGCTCAGTGCCGATTCGTTGCTGGCAGCGATCCTTTACCGCTGCGATACGACGTTCATACTCAAGACGAACATTCGCGCCTTCATGCTCAAGTTTATCCAGTTCTGATTGCTTGTCGTCGCGCTCAGCCTGTTTGTCTGGCTTGCGCTCGCAACGTCGTGCCATGGCTTCAATGCCCATAGCAGCGTAAGTCTCCTGCTGCTGCTCTAGCCTGGCGAGGGTCTGTTCGGCTGTATCGAGCCTGATTCTGGCCTCACTGACAGCTTTATCCAGCTTCTCCCGCTTGTTCTCCCAATCAGCCTCAAAGTCATCGCGGGCCTTGCGACGCTCATCCAACAGTTCAGAGACCTTCTCTTTTTCATCAAGCGCGCGTTCATTAGCCAGCTCAACGCGCCTCTTCGCCTTGCTCAGCTGCTCAAACTTGGAGTGGTACTCCACAAGCAGATTACTCAACCGCTCAATCTTCGGCTGGCCATCACTCTCGTACATCCTGTAGGCGTTATGGTCTTCCAGTATCTTTTCGAGGCTATAGCGCTGTATCTGCCCCAGAGCGCCAGCAGGATCATCGTTGTCCTGTTTCAGAATGTCGGCAATGATGTTGTTTAAGCTCTCCATGTTGTTTCCACCATCAATGAGGGTCCATGTGATGGTGTCTATCCCAGAGAGTTCTTTGCGGCGAGGTGCCAGGGAGAAACGCTTGCGTAACGTCTCAATGAGCGCGCGCTGTCCTTTGTCCTGCACAGTGCTCATATCACTGGAGCCAGTGTTGTACTGCATGATGAGGCGGTAGCTGGTTTGAGTGATTTCAGGTGAGCACTGTCGCTGCATGCGCAAGCAGTGCTGGATCAGATTTGATGGCTTAACCAGCATTCCTGTTTCAGCGTCTTGGTATACAAGCCCTTGGTCCCATTCGCCATCAATCAAGCGGTAGGCGTATCCATCTTGGCCGCTGCGATGCATGACCGCGCAGCAACGATGCCCTTCATGGTTCTCGTAATCAAAAATCAGATAGCTGCTCTCATGCGGCAGATACCAGTTCGCAAAGCTCAGGACGTTGTTGCCATCGCCTCTGATTATTGTCCCAGGTGCGGCACCGTAGAAAATCGGTAGCAGCTTGAGGAAGGATGTTTTGCCAATACCGTTGGTGCCTGTCAGGGCGGTATTGCTGTCGAGCTGAATTTCGATGTTGCTGCCACGGTTGATCGAGTCGATCAGTACCACCCGGATGATTTTGGCCATTCGCTAAAAGTCCGCTATTTCGGTAACGGTTATTGGTAACCAACCGATTGTCCTTTGGGGGCTAATAGCACTGGCAACCATCTTTCATTGGCAGTGGCCAGTGCGGTTAAGCTGCTAGGGTCATCATATCAACGGGTCACGCTCTTTGGAGACCTCCCCCATTTTCTTTTGGGTATCCGATATTATCCGGATTTGAAGGTTGATTTGGGTGTAGCATTATATGCGCAATGCGCATATAATTAATTTCAAGAGCTGAGGATTTCAGCTTGCCCCGCCCCGGCGGAACCGGGATTCCTGATAGGAGCAACATCATGTACTACATCATCGAAACCAATTACGTTGGCCCCAACCAAACTCAAGACCAGTACGTTGATGTCGATAAGATCGAGATCAGCACCTCCCCTGCAATCACCAACAGCAGTCACGAAGAGCGCACCGAGGGCTGGTGTGGCACTACCAACGACTGGGCTGTTTATGCCCACGGTGAGTACGCCACCATCGAAGAAGCCCGCGCCGCGATTGCTGAGAAGTTCGGCGACGTGCGCAACACCGACGCCAACGGCGACAGTTTCGAGTCAGACGATGAGGACGTTGTTGAGACCTACAAGCCCGGCAAATTCGCGCCGATGAACAGCCAGGCCACAGCCGATTGGGCTTATGAGGGTATTCGTTCCGACATTGACGCAGATACTACCGATGAGCGCATTGCTGAGCTTGTGACGGAGTATGAGGCAGAAGCCAACAGCAACGGCTACACATTGGACAGCGACCTGGAGGACTTCATGCGGGAGCGCCGCCAGGAGCTGAGAGACGAGCTGGAAGATGAAGCCTGATTCCCTAATCCACCTGCGAGTACCAGCGGCCACCAAAGGCCGCTGGATTCGCGCAAGCCGGGCCGCTGGAATGCGACTCACCGACTGGATAGCTGACGCCGTGGAGGCACACATGCAGCAGCAAATGGCAAAAGTAGCCATCCCCAATGATCTGGATTTCTCCGACTTACGCCTAGCCCGTGATCCCTGCGGAAGCGTCAGCTTCGACTGGGCCGTAATAGAGCGTATCTGTGAGGCCAGTGGCCTATCGGTAGAGGTGTTCCGTGATGCGTCCGAGGATAATGTATCCGGGCTGATCGTTGGCTGGTATCAGGCACACCGGCAGCATGGTGGCGAAGCTGATCCGGTGGCAGAGGATTTAATCTCTGAGGTGTTAGCTGAGGAGCGCGCAGGCCAAAACACAAGTCATGCGCCGGGGCGAGCATGACCAGTCCGTTGCCTGCCGAAGTGGTGAAGATGCGCGAATCTATACAGGCCCGTTCGGGGCTGGGTATAACAGCAGCGCAAGATCTGTGCGCAGGGATGCTGCACACAAGTCGCCGCGCATGGCAGCAGTGGGAGCGGGGCGAACGGACAATGCACCCCGCATTTTGGGAGTTGGCCCGGATTAAATCTGCTATGAACATTGCGCATAAGTAGCGTGTCAGTGGTCAATCATAAAATCCGGATACCCTTTCTTTTGGCGCCTTCAGTCGTTCGACTGGTTACAATCAAATCAGGGATTATTTTTTGGTTAAGTCAAACCCAGGTTAAACCGGTGGTTAGAACGGAGGTTATAGAACGGGTTAAAGCATTGGTTAGGCAGCAGCGTAATCCGGCTGCAGTCAGCGTACTTGCTGGCTTCGATCATAGAGACTTGTTTCCAAGATGACGGAACCCGTTTTCAAAACGACGGTAACCGTTCCCAAGATAACTGCTCTCGTTCCCAAGATGACGGAAACCGTTCCTGTACCAACGGCTACCGCTCCCCAGATAACGGTCTACGTTCCCCTGATAACGGGACCGTTCCCCAGATAACAAAATCCAGTGGATAAGTCGCCAATTTCAGTGGATAGCCTGTTAGCAAGCTGTTTGTAAGTTGACATAAATGCCGTTCTTTGCTGACTAAATTACTGATAATGCTGTGGTTTATTTGGACGCAAGATTTTTATTGCTGGCGCGAGCCATTGATTATTGATAGGTGCGCTAAGCGCACTGATCATGGAGCGAGAACACTGCGACTATCCGAGGGCGTATGATCACTTCAGGCAAACCGATGACCGTGGCCGATCTATGCAGGCACAACGATATCTCCGTCGCCACGGCTGAAGCTGCCTTGGACAACCTACAAGCCAAGGGGCTGGTAACCGGGTTCGTTGCAGGTGACCCAGATTCGCACATCACCTTCACCGAGAATGGTGCTGCCCTGGCACAGGACGTTTGCGATACGCCACGCAAGCAACGACGGCCTTGTAGCCGGTGCGGTGAGCTGGAAGGCTGGTACGAGAAGCGCGTATCCAAGTACCTGAAGTTCTTCGATGCGGACGGACAAAGTTGCTATGCCGGGAATATGGAGCGCGTCAGCGGTGGCACACGTTGCTACTGCACCAGCTGCCACAAGGATATTACTGATCAGCTCTGACCGTTATTTCAGGAACGCCCTGCCCTACTTGTTACCCAATACCCTCTCCCGTTCCCAAAATAACGGTTATCGTTAGCACAGCTGTTAGACCGAACGTCTCTTCTACTCGCCAGCGGGTCCATGATTCATCGTTATCTGAGGAACGCTCTTTCCATTTGCTGGCGCCAGCAGCTGAAATACCCGCACAGATCATAGAGGGTGCTGGCGCTCGGACGGGGAAGACCAGTTTCAGCAACCGCTCTCTCATTTCGGTGACCGAAACGGTTCATCTGGGCAACAACCGTTATTGGCGGAACGCCTGCGGGCGCCGGGTGGAACCCGAGGAACGCTGGCGCTAGAGCCTTTCATCGTCGTTTACCGTTATTTCGGGAACGCAGCAGCACAGCACCAGGCGATGGCAACCGTTATCTGCGGAACGGCATCAGATGGCCTGATTGGCTCTGATTGGTAGAAACAACCGTTATTTGAGGAACGCTGGCGCCAGAGCCCTTTGACAGCTACCACCGTTATTTTGGGAACGGTAGGATTGCTACCTACAGGTTGTGCCGTTATTTCGGGAACGCCACTAAATAGCGGGTATCGCTCGAAATGAACGCACTTCCACGCAACAACCGTTATTTCGGGAACGACTAATTCGTGACCATTTCGGTGACCGAAACGGAGCCAGACCGTTATCATGGGAACGCTCCCTGCTGGCTCTCATTGCCCCTCCACAAGCGAAGAATGCAGAGCCGGCAGTACCCACCGCAATTGATCTAAAGCGCCCCACGCGGCGCCCCACGCGGCCTGAGCATGCCTAAACACGGAGCGTTCCCAAAATAACGGCTACGTTTGTCAGTTACGGCCTACGTTCCCCAAATAACGGACTACGTTCGTATTTCAGCAGCTGCGTTCCCGAAATAACGGAATGCGTTCCTGAAATAACGGTTTTTTCAGATTCCTGGCATGAAAGGCAGCGGCCTATATTCCATATTATTCCTAAACGCGGGTTACATGGGGCATTGCTGGCATATATGCTTACTTCATCCGAAGGATGGTATTCACGATGGGTAGGGCAATGACGACTGAAGAGCAGGACATTGATAAAGAGGTCGCCAAACGTAAGAAGGAGCTGTTTACGCGCTTCGACAAAGAGTCAGCTCAAGGCATCCTCCCCTTCACCAGTGACCTCTACTTTGAGCAGTCCAACAGCATCATCCGAAGTGGCGTTTTCTCCGTTTCCAGAATGGGCGCCCGCGAGGACTTCTCAGATTGGACACCGGTTATCAGTACCGGGAGCACGATAACCTACCGTGGCCCTGCCCTCACGGTCGATCATGAGCAGGTGTTGGGCCGCATGCTTGTCCTGGCGCGCGGTCGCTCTCTGACCAAGCCTGTCTGTCTCCAAGTTACCAATGTCCTCAAATGGCTTGGCCTGAAGGATACTGGCCCCAACTACAGCAAATGCCGGAAGATTCTCGATGACCTGTCAAAGGCCGAACTTCGCATTGCCAACCGCCAGGTACTAAAGCGTCTGTACGACGTAATGACCCGCTCTGACCTCTCGGAGCTACCCGATGGCAAGTTCTTCAAGGAGTACATCCACAACAGGTACAGCGAGCGGATGCAGATGATAGCCAGTGACCTGCAGGATGAGTCAGAGGGCACACAGGTTGAGGTTGGCCTGCGCTTCGTGGAGCGCCAGGACTACAACAACCGAACACGGCGGCTGATCATTTATCTTGACCCGATCATGGCGCTGTTCTTCGACGGTGTGAACACCACAATGGTGCCCTTTGAAGTGCTCGATCAGGTTGATCGCTTCGGTAAGCGGCTGCTCCCCTTCATCGCATCACACCGGGCAGGTGTATTCCCGTTCAAGCTCCAAACCTACTTTGAACTGAGCGGATCGACCGGAGACTTTTCCAAGTCCAAACGCCCCTTCAAACACAAGATGAAGAAGCGCTTTGAAGAATGGGAGAAGAGCGGATGGCTTGAACCCGGCTGGGAGTTCTACGTCAACAACGAAGGCGAGGACATGGTAAAGGGGCTCAAGACCACCGATGCCATCCGCCTGCGCTCCGAGCTGCTGGCCAACACCCTGCAGGCTGAGTTTACAGAATAGCCCGAGCCCGCAGTTGCGGAATAAACCACCCTTCCCTACCAAGCCCGTCCAGCGCTAACGAGCTTATTCAGAGTGGTGGTTGAAGATGTTAGCGTAGGCTTTGTCGCGTGCTGAAAGAGGCAAAGCGTCTCTAAATTGCTCGCTTTCAAATTTGTCATTACAGCGATAGCACCAGATGATCGGGTTAAGCGAATGGGGCACGAACAAACTTCTTTGTTCGATGACGAATAGTCGTTGCACGTATCGGCAGCATTGTAATAGGCGTAAGTTGCATCAGCTGATTGAAACCTTGCCGTAACCGTTTGGTTTGCAGTTGAAAAACTTGTGCCAGCTTGTCCAGATTGGGCTACTAGCGCCGTTGGAAGTTCTGGATACCCTGCCAACGCAGAATCACGCTGATCTTTGTTCAAAAAACTCCACGTCAACCCAGACATACCCTCAGCGCATACCAGCATCCCACCGGAGCTGGACCAGGCAGTTGCGCTCAGATTACTGCATGCAGCTCCTGCCGTCTGGATATCCAATGAGAGTGCTGTCGGTGAGGTGCCGTTGGAAACGGCCAAGTTTACCGAATCTTGTGAGGCGAACGCTGCAATAGGGGCTAGAAACAGGCCGATGGTCAGGGGCAGGGAAATGCGCATGGGTGATATCTCCAATTCCGTTTAATAGGATGATACCGAGCGCTATAATACGGGCTGTTACAGCAATTTGAATATTTCGTGACAGGGTGAGTATGGCCAGGCTACATGCCCGGCCCTTTCATGCGGTGGCTCTGCTCAGCCGAATCGAGGTGCTCATGCGCCATACTGGTCCATGCATCCAGATTGGCGGTTACAAACGCCAGATTCCCATCAGGCAGCTCAATGTCGATAAACTCGCCATCAGACGAGTAGGCAGCCGCATGGAGTCGGAAGTCCGGGTTAGGCAGGCGGGATTCCATATAGTCGGTCAGCACGAAGGCCACCCCGTCAACCTGCTTGCAGAGGCCATAGGAATCGCCGCCAAGGCACGCAAGCTCAAACCCTGCTGCTGACCATGCCTTAGAAAGATCAACGCCTGTGCGGGCGTAACTGGCGGCCACAGACGCCCATGTAGAACCAGCGCCCCAGATTGCGGCAGCCAGATCATCAGGACTGACACCAGCGTCTATAGCACTCTTGATCTGGCCAGTTAGCTCAGCGGTTGGTAGCTGCTGCTCGTGAGCACCAGGCCGTATCGCTTTGACCTGATCCGCAACAACCATCTGGCCAACGCCAACCATCCAAGCGTACTCAGCCATCTTACTGGAAACATGCGTGTGGAGCTTTTCTCTGAACGCGGCTAAAGCCTCATCGCGCGAGTCCAGCTCATCAATCACGTCCGGCAGTTCAGGATCGTTATGGATCACAAACCAGCGCTGATCGACGATACCTCGATCAATGATGCCCCCGTAGATCGGATCAGGGTTTATGGCCATGCCGCCGGGCTTAGACTCTGACCATCCTGAAGGTAACGTCATAGAAGTTCTCTCGTTGTTGGGCTTCTATTCCAATGCTCAATGAACTCTCCCGCCTAGTGGGGGTTTCACGGGTCTTCGACCTTGGCTTGTCAGTGTTAGCTGACAGAGGCTCCAGTCTCGCCGTCACGCCCGTCCCAGGCGTGTCATTCGGTGTCCAAGCGTCGAACAATACGACCTTGGCGCTGTTTTCGTCCCTCGGTAACGTGCAGCCACACGAACAAGCGTGGGTGCGATCATTCAGCGTCTTGGGCACGATGGCCCAACAGGCTGAACAGCGCTGTGAGGGTTTGAGTTGTCGCGTTTTTGCCAGATGCAGCCGAGTACCAGCCTCTTCCGCTTTGTACTGGAGCATCTGGTGCGACATGCCGAACGAAGCCGAAAGGATTTCCCGGTTAAGTCCAGCTTTCTGCCGAACGCGACGGCCAGGTGATTCGACCGTTCCTTTCGCGCTGCGGCTCATGTTCTTGGGTGTCAGCTCTTCGGTTGCGATCAGCGCGCAGCGCTGAACTAGGGCTGACGTTTGTTTGTGCAGAAAGTCCCTGCGCACGTTGGTGATGCGCTGGTGCAGCCGACTGATTTTCTGGGTGAGCTGCTGGTAGCGGTGCGAACCGCGCTTCTTTCTGGCCCGCTGCTGTTGCAGATCAGCCAGCTTGGGCAGCCATTCGCGCAGCCAACGTGGGTTACCGATCTGGCTGCCGTCATCAAAGGTGGCCCAATGGTTTACCCCAAAGTCCAGACCCACTTGATCATCCCCTGTGCGGGTCCGCTGGCAGCTCTCATCGCTGACTCTGAGGGTGACTGAGGCATACCACTGATCCTTCCCGGTCGCGTGGTTGCGTTTGCGCATCAACGTCAGATCGTTGGGCTTGACCTGATCAAAGCGGTGCTTGCCACGGGCACGAATCACCATGCTCGCGCCGCGATTGCCCAACTGATGCAGCTTCCAGCCAGCCGGGTCCGGGTAGCAAAATCCGGCAAATCGGGCACTGGCTTTGAAGCGAGGAAACCCCGGCGACTGGCCTGCCTTGACCCGGCGAAAGAACGCCTGAAATGCGCGGTCCAGCTTGCGCAGCGTCTCCTGCAGCGCATGACTGCCAAGCTCTACCAGCTCCGGCCTGAACTGCTTGATGGCTGGAAGCGTGTTCTGCTGGTCGTAGTAGCTGATGGAAATGCCCGACTTCGTGTACGCCTCAATCCGCTCCTGCAGCGCCGCGTTGTACAGCTCGGCATGCAGCCGCACCCATCCGTCCAACCGAGCCAGTTGGGCATCATTGGGGTAGAGCTTGAAGGTCACTTTGCGTCGTTGCATTTCGAGTCTTTTAACTGCGCCTTACTTGAAAATATTACCACTCAAACCGCTCGCTTGACCCCCTCCTGGCTCAACGCCTAGCAGGGGGAATGCGCGAGCTAATCGTTCAATTGGGGTACGACAAACAGCTCTATCGCCAGGGTATGAATATACTTTGCCCGAACAGCTTCCGTAGCCTCTATCACGCGGATTTCCAGAGCGCTCGTAACGATAACCTTCAAAGATATAGCCTGTGACTACTCTCCCATCCATTATAGGGGTTCCTGTTTCGGCTGGAATGCGGACACCATTCCAGTAGACACGAATCTCTCCACATTTGCGCCCGCCCCTTATGCTTCCCTTGGACGACATGGCATTAAAACCTCGTCTATATGCAGGACATTCAGTCACAGGCTCTGGTTTCTCGCAGAGCTGAAACCCAGACCCTTGCTGGCACACAACCTCACTCCAAGACTGATTAGCGAAGCCATCTTCAACGACCTGCTCCCACTGCTGGGCGCTGGCCTGACTCGCAACTACAAGTCAGAGAATCCCGGTCAGAAGCCCCTTAGCGACAGACATAAAGTTTACCGTCCGTTCCGCGCGCGAAAGAACCTACACCTGTTGAGCCCGAACAAGACGATCCGGCTGTAACTTGCGATGCATTCCATGCAGAAGCCCTTACCCATTTGCTGTTGACGCAAGTGAGCGCCAGTCCATTCGATGTGTAGGCGCTAGCACCGTTACCAGGACAGCTACCACCTTCAGTTGCGCTAGGGGTACTGAGCGCAGTGGGCGTCTTATTGGAGAGGTCGTAAGGCTGGTTAGTAGCGTTGGCACTCGAAGCAGTTACACAGGCCATCAAAATCAGGCCAGACGCTGTGTAACGTAATAGAGAATTAAGCATCATGCTTGCCCCTGTAACATCAATGAAATAATCGTCATCATAGTGCGTACAATGATATTCAACAAGAATCTATGCTTTCCGCTATTAACCTAATCGTATTGATTACGGGCTAAACCGCTCTCACCATTTGTTCCATCTTCTGTTGCTTGACGAAGCCGATTTTCTGCGGCGTTGGCTTCTTCATAGGTTGCTGCCAGCGCAGATTCCATTTTGAAAATGGGCGTGAAGGAGGCTTGATTTGTCTCGGCTGAAGCACTTGTAAGTATGACCTGGCCAGCTGCACTGGTGATGGGGCCACGAACAACCAGCATCCAGCGCGGCTTAATCCCCTGCAGGTCACCGAGAAGGTCGGTAGCCCTCACCTTCCTGATAAATCCGAGTGCCTTCCGAACAAGGCCACCCTCGAAACGGATTTCGCTCAAGCCAGCTCCACCAATACGGAGGTAGTTACATGGGCTGTTATGCATGATGACCGGCTTATCTGTGTCTATTCCAACTGCTGTCGTTGACCCAGGCGCGACCTTCATCAACACAACACCAAAGCTGGCCAGTTCAACGATCTGAATCAGCTTCACAGGTTTGAGGTGCAGGTAGACCTGCGATCCTATGTCGCGCCATGTGAGGGAATCATTCATCTGCATTAGCTCAATTAGTGTCCGCAAGGGGCTTGCGGACGTTTATGAATACGTGTTTTCATATTATTGAACAAAACAAGGCGCCAGTATAGGTGCCATTGGCGGACAGCAATCACATGGGCCTGGCAGCCCACACCCGCCTCTGCTTCAGCTGACTTCAGTCTGGAGCCCTCTGCGGTCTTTACCGCTTGCCCATTTGGCTTTCGATTAGTGCGTACTGACGCAGGGATTCATGCGGCCTGAATTTGGCTGCACCCTCCCTCCCCTTCTGCCGCGCAATCGCATTCAAGCCATGCTGTATGGATATACAGTTAGATGACGCACGCCAGTTTTGCTGGCAGTACGATTTGCTTTCAGGAAACCTGATGGCCTTGGAATCAAGGTTTATGGAGGGCTTTGGGATCAAAATCGTTTGTGCGGAGTATTTCTTTATCTGTCCATTCCATCTGCTATCTCGGGCAAATTTCATGCTACGCCGTTTCGGTCACCGAAACGAAATAGCGGTTATTGGCACAGATTTGAGGAAATGCAGGCAAAAAAAATCCCGGTAGCTGGGTCTTGGGAGACGAGAGCAAACCGGGATTATTCCTTTTCTGCCACTTGGCGGGTGGCGTGAACAGCAATCACGAGAGGAATAATCCCATTTTCGTCTTTTTCAGTCAACACTGAAAATCGGTTTTTTTAAAACTAACCACCCTCCCCTACCGGCCTGCACATGAATAATGAAGGTCGTCGAGTTAAAGCAACGCATCATTGAGAAGCTGGAGAGCTTTCGGGATACCCCGAAACTGCTCCCGTTCCTCGTGCATGCGCGCTACGCCAACTCGCTCGGTCGGATCAAAGTAGGCATTAAGTCAGCATCCGTTTCGGTCACCGAAACGTATCTTGGATGGCTACCACCGAAGAAGAACAGGCCACATCAGATTCACACCCAGCATAGAGTGTCCATCATCCAGGTACTGAAGCACCTGATCCATCGCCTTGATCTGCGCTCGATGGAATGCAAGATGGTCGCCCCCAAGTACGGTATCTCTCGTGGCCTCTATATCCCTGAGATAGCTCGCCACACCAACCTATGCGAACGGACTGTGCAACGGTGCTTGGCCACTCTCGTGCGCTCTGGCTACATTCGCCGTGTTGCCGGTGATCGGTTCATTAAGCTATCGGCCAACCTTTTCAGGCATCTGAGCCTTAACCTGGCACTAGATCGACTTCGACAACAGCTGCTCGGTATCGCTAAGAAAGGCACAACTGCCGCACCCCGTTTCGGTCACCGAAATGACAAGGCGCCTGATACGAACAATGCCACAGGGCAATCCCACGCTTCACATTCCCCATACGTCCATACCGAGCACCAGGGCACGATCAACAAGCAAGGCGCGCTTGATGCTCTTGATGCGATCCGCGACAAACTAGGACGACGACGAAGGCCACCACCCGGCTAGCGTTTCGGTCACCGAAATGAACTCCAGCAAACCCCATGAGCAGCTGCTCAGGATGACCTGCGCCTAGAATTTGGTAACAAGTCAGAATCCAGCTGGTCTTGCCTCCAAATGGGCTCCTGAAAGCAAACAAACCACCTCACGCCTCCAATTACCAGCCGTCTTGTTAGCAAATCAGTCCGCTTCAACGGGATTATCCACAGCGGCCAGAAAAATACTGTCACCCTTAATGCTGAATATCTGTCGCCCATAGTAAAGGGGTAAAAACAAGTAACTGCTCTCTCTATATGCCCAAACCCAAAGACAAAACCCTCAATGGTCCCTTGCACTGAATCGTAAGCCTGGCACTGACATAGCCATCGCGCGCGAAAGCCTTGCAAGCAAGGCAGGGCGAACAGCTGTCATAACCCTCTGTGTCTCGGCAACATCAACCCGAGTGAGCTGGGTTCATTTCGGTGACCGAAACGGACTGGCAACAAGGCAGCTTTGATCACATACGCAAAGCGTCACCCACCAGCTTTCCTTGTTGACCCCTTGAAGAACAACGCATGGCCGAACGTCAGGGACGACGCACGTATTTGCTGGTGACCCAGGGCGCCTGTCTCCAGATTCCTAACCTGACTTATATGCAAGGTGCTGGACCTTGAGGTCACCATGTAAGGAGGCCAACGCAGTGAACTAAACAGATGGCCACGGCAGCAGATCGAGATAATCCTGTAGGTACGCGGGTGCTGGAAGCAGGTGCGTTTCGGTGACCGAAAGATGATGACCATGCCGGAGTAGGGCGTTGGCGTTGGCATTGGCCGGATCAGATATCAATTAGGTTTGCCGGGCAGCAAGCCGAGAAACCAGTGTCCGTTCGTTTCGGTCACCGAAAGCAAAGGCCAATACCAGGGTAGGGCGGTGGTATTGTGCCGCCTACACTAAGCCCTGAATCTGTAGCATGGAGAGCTACATACCTGACACGTTTCGGCGACCGAAACCAATCCAAGGCATTTAAGTAGGCATCCGCAGGAATGTGATTGCGGGTAGTAGGTATAGGGTAGGGCGCTGACCATTTCGGTCACCGAAACGGCTGCAGCCATTTCGTATGAAACCCAAATCCACGTTTCGGTCACCGAAATGCGAAAAAAGTGAACAAGCGGGGAATGCGCTTAGCGGGGTGTCGGTATCACGCAATTTTAATCAATGACACTCTACGTCGTTTCGGTCGCCGAAACGCTTTTACCGGTTCACAGCCACTTCAAAGATGAAACAAGACCATTTCGGTCACCGAAACGGATATCGCAAGGCTATAACATTAAGACTGTAATATAGGCTTTGTTTCGGTCACCGAAATGGGTGATGGTGCAGACATAAAAAAGCCGTCTCTCGACGGCTTGTTTGCGCTAAACGCGCGGTCCCTTCTGCCCGGCACCAGGCTGGCCGGTATCCATATTGGTAATGAAGCTCTTCAACATCGACGATCCAGACGCACGATCAAGGTTGTTATCCATACCGTGCTTGATACTGCTACGGTCCCATTCGCGTAAAACACTCTTACCTGACTGTGAAAAGTCGGTGAGGCTCTTCACGAGAGTGAGCTTGGCATGTCGTGCGAGCTTGGCCAGATCGTCGGCAGTTTCGATCTGCGCGGTCGGCAACAGGTCACCAGCCAAGCCAGCACGCTCAACAATGTCACCAGCCTTCTTCTTTATGGTGCTCAGCAGGTGCAGGTCATACAGCTCCATCGGCTGCACAATCATGCTCATGACCTTGTTCAGTGAATCGTTGTCGCCATGCATCGCTTGGTCAACCGCTGTAGTGAATGCCTCGCCTGGCACGTTACCCCAGTCGATCTGCATGCCATGCTTCTCGGCCAGGGTATCAACGAACGCCCGTGCGGTGCGGGCATTGCCGTCAGGGAAGGGCGACACACGGTACAGGTCGGCATAAAGGCTGGCCATGTGCTCAGCAAACGTCAGACGGCTCATGTTGGCGTAGGGCGTCACTTGTGACTTGCTCAGGATCGCATCGACTTCAAGCTCGATATCAGAAGCCTTCGCGCCGCCCACACTGGCTGACCCACCAACCATCAGGTCGTTGTCGCGGTATTCGCCTGCCCACTCGTACATATCACCCAGAAGGTGCTTATGCATCTGCTTGAGGTGGCTGGCATCGAAAGTGCCTTGTGGCATGCCTTCGACAATGGCCATCGTCGTCAGCAGTGACTCTGCCTCGGAAATGATCATTGGATCGGTCAGGTTGAACTTGTTGGCGTACTGAATCTCGCGGAAGCGCCCATGGCTCAATGGTGCATTGCTCATGCTCATAACCCCCCAGTTAGGCCATAGACGGCGAGTCGGGCGCCGCTTTTTTGATATGGTCGATCAGCCTTTTCTTGGCTTCGGCTGGATCAAAGTCACTGGACAGAACGGATGTGAGCATGTGTGACATGATCACCTTGCCGCCTTCACCAAGTTCCGGCTGATGGCTCAGCTTGTTGCTTCCGACAGCCCGAGTCATACGGCTCAGCCTGCGGTTCATTTCTTCCAATTGCGGGTTGCTCATAGTCGTATCTCACTCTTCTGGTTTACGTTTCGGTCACCGAATGGGCGACCATTACTCTTTAAAGGGCTCGGCATGCACCGAGGCCCGCTCAATTCCTTCAACAGCTTTGGTAACAAGGGCATCAAGATTCATTGGTGGCATGAACAGGGTCTTAGCCAGCAATGCCCTGAGCTGGCCGTCATGAAGCAACCGACTCTTCAGCTCTGGATCAACCTCGACATTGGAACGATGCGGCCCATCCAATCCCACAAAGGGGAGGACGCCCATCTCATAGGAGAAGCCGTACACCTGAATCAGGTGGTAACGGTCAGCAATACCTGCGGTCGCGCCAGCAAGTACCTCTACCAGGGCTCGCAATGCCATCGCCTGTAGCGACTCGTAGTTGATGCCGTGTTTTTTTAAAACCATGTAAAGCTGCCTCAGCAGGCGCATGGTTGATCTGTCACCGGTAAGCACCAATGGATACCCGACACCGACCTCGATCCCCAAGACATACGCGAGACCTTCCAGCAATTGCCCTACAGAGATTCGGAAGCGCTCGCCATCAAGTCCTGCATACTTCCCGGCTGGGGATTCAGCCTCTACAGAGGTAACACCCTCTGCATCCCATTTCGGTGACCGAAACGACATACCGGCTATGGCTCGGTAGGCTCGCAAGTGTGCAAGCGCACCTTCTACAACGAAGGACTGATGGACCGCATGACGCGGCATACGAGAGGTAAGAATTGGTATGCCTTGGTAGTACGAAACAACCAGACCAGAATGCTGGGCTGATTCGTCATCCCCAGCATAGGCAGACTGTTCTATTGCTGATTGCCCGGATATCAATGTGAGACGGAGCCCACCAGCACAGACAGTCTTAACTCGACGTAGTAGCTGAAGGTTCGTCAGAATATTGATCAGCACCGGGTCACTTGGTAACAACAAAGATGGGCGACCCTTGCTCCCAAGGGCAATCGCTCTTGAATCCAAAGCCCGCTGCGCTGCACTTGTTGGCAATGGATAAAGCCATGCCTGTTCGGACATGACTACGATTGCGCTGGCTTCATAAATTGGGTTGTTCTGTTTTGATCCACTCGCTGCAGGAACAAGAATCTCAACATCGAACAGTAAGGCTTGGCTCTGAATATCAGCATCATCCTGTACCGACCGTCGTACTGCCGCGAAGATGGTTGGTTCGCAGGCCAGTGCATCCCTAAGCCTGTGAAGGACGCCAATATCTGTCCAGGTGCGCAACCAATCTCCCAGACTCGCACCTGTACCATTCAGCTGGCAGCGCTTCAAATGGCCGCCGTAAGTACGATGCAGTCCTACATTGAATCGCTTGTGAAGAAGACGCTGACGCCGCGAAAGACTAATGCGCGTGGCAGCCACTTCATTAAGGTATCTGCGCTCACCCTCCAGAACATGCTGCAAACCAATGACCGGCCAAACTTCAGGTGTTCGCTTAGCTTGAAGGTATGCAACCGTTTCAACTGCCTCAGCAGGCAAAACCGAGGCAATAACCTGGCGGTAGTCTGCCCATGCAGACCATGCGAACAACCAGTCACTGAGACTTGCATTCAAGGACACATGGCTTTGTTGGCAACGATCACCAATCAGCTCAATCACTTGAGAACGAAGTAGGGCGGTGCTGGACTTGTTGGCAAGCTCATTGTGCTTGTTGGCAAGGCTGGGCTTTGATTTCGGTGACCGAAACGACGATTCAGCGGGGGCTGAGCAGGCGTCAGAGCATGCCGATTCCTTGCGGAGATTCAGCAGGTTCACACCGGTCAGCAGCCGAGTCAGTATGGTCATCAAAATGCCCTTCAAGCGTTTCGCGTATAATAGCAGAATACGCAATGATCAATACATGATCAGTTCAAAGGCGGATGTAGCGAACCAGCTTTGTTGGTAAGGCGCTAGGAGCTTGTTGGCAAGGAAGGGCTGGCCTTTGTAGGCAACGACTGCAGGAGGCTTGTAGGCGGGTGTAGACGGTCTTTGTTGGCAAGGCTATTATCGAGGCTCTTCCACTCTCTCCAGAGAAACGGTTTTTGGATTGTACGATCCAAAGCTAGAACCAACCCCCAATGCGGCCCTGCTTTGGGGGTTTTTTGTGTCTGGCTCAAAGGCTTCAACGGATAAAGAAGGTTTCAGCCAGTCCTGCATCGCTTTCAGTAGGGCCACTGGCGCTGTCTCTGGCCATCCCACCGAATAGATCACCTTGCGCGTAATTGATGCGCAGCGGGTTTACCTGTTGGTCCCAAAGCTGGATGTTGTCAGCATCGCCCGGCCACGGTCTTGGCAGCACAAAATCATAGTCACGGTCGTGCTCATCCAGGCGAGGGCCGTAGTACACCTGATTCGTGAGCAGGGAGTGGCCTAGTAGCGCTGCAATTTCATACCGCGTGCAGCTGCTGCTGCGACGTAGCTCTTCTGCAAACACATGACGGGCCGTGTAAGCACTGACAGTTCGTGAGTCGTTGGCAATGATCCGATCTGCTTGCAAGCGTACCCGGTCTTCTGCAGACAAAGATGCGTTGGCAGCAAGGTTGTCATTGTCTGCTTGGTCAGCCTTGGCAGCATCTTTCTGTACCCGTTTCCAAGCACGGTTGATGGTCATCCTGACCTTGTTATAGAACGGCTCGAAATCGCCCTGAATCGGCGTTATCAGTTCGCAGAAGGCTTTCAGTTGCGCTACCTGCTGCTCAGGCCAACGATCAAGCACGAGGAACCGCTTACCACGCAACGGATTATCGTCGCGCCGGTTCTTTTGCTTCAGCGTTCGTACTTCCAGAACTGGGCCAAGCGTGAGCATGGTCTCAGGGTCATAGTACGACTCACGAAAGTAAGCCTCGCACCACTCAAGCGGGCGCAGGCCAGTCATAAGCGAAACCGACAGCATCAGCGCGCTCTCAGGCCCGGCAACGTAACGTGGCGGGCCTTTGGGCGTGTGATCCAGCAGCTGATCTACCAGACGCTGAAACCAACGGCTAGGCAGCGTTGTCAGGTAGCGCGTGTTGCCAGTGTCTTCCTCGGCCTCCAGCAGCTTTGTTGGCAAGTCGAGGTCTTTGGCCTTGTCCGCAAGGTACTGAGCATCGTCAGCATCAGCCTTCAGCGCCGATTTACGCGAGAAGGGCACCACCCAGTTTCGTACCGTCGCTGCAAAAGGGTGCCCCAAATGATCAAAGTACGAAGCAAGCCAGCGCCTGTAGCAGTTGGCCGTCGTCACAGACATACCTTTGCTAGCCGTGCAGTGCTCATCAAGCCAGCGAACCAGTAGCTGCATGTCCACAAGGCGGTCGTCATCGCTACCAGGACGGTATTGTCTGGCTGGCATAGCATGCTCGCCCGGAACCAGTTCGGAATCAGTAGGAAGTACCACGGAATTAGGATTTACCGGGTCCATAAGGGCAGACAATTCATGCTCTTGGCAAAAGATTTCGTACTTCGTCAGCAAGCCAATTGCACGGCTTTGGATATTCTCGCTGATGCTCATTTTGGACCTTGTTTACGGGCCTGCACGGTGTTGGCAAGCGGGCTTCGCGATTCGGGTGTATCACCCAAATCACTCAACCCGTAATAGATTCGCACTGATTTTAACCCGTGCGTCGGGTGATACAGGGAACAATATTATCATACCGAAATAATCAGTCGGTAAGTGATACAGCGCACCTGCAAAATGGGGCGTCTGTCAGCCGCCTTTCGCCTTAAATCAGGGGGGAGCTTCGCTCGGTCGGGGTTCTGATCAGTGCGGTTATGGATGGTTTGCTGTGCAGTCGGTGTATGAGATTGGCCGTTCAATAATCCCCACGTTCAAGAGTGCTGGACTTGGCCTATGGAGCGGTTCCGCACTGCTAGGTCTAAAGGTTGATCGTCAAGAGAAATCGGGATGTGAGGCAACCAGGCCGTGGCTTTTAGAGCTTATCTGTCGGAATTTGGCAGCTATAGGCTGGTATGGAGTGAATTGGCGCAGATGGCGAATTATGCCAATCAAGGCGTATTGCTCATCTGTATCAGTCCGTGCACTGAATTATTACGGCGGTTTCTGGCTTGATTTGGCTATCGGCTCCCCAATTGGCATTTTCTGCCAGTTTCAGCCATTCATGCCTATTAGGGCATAGATAACCATCACTGCCTAAATGTGCCTCGTATTACCAAATACGGATTGAACCCAGTCGGAAGTCTGATATCATCAACTGCGTGTCATATTATTAAACGAGGTAGATAATGGACTTTCCGCAGCTGGATGTTCCGCTTCCAGAAGGCATGACCACCTCCGCTGAATTGCGAGCCATGGAGGATTTGCGGGGCCGTGAATCAGATGCGGCTGACGTATCCGGTGGTATTCGTATCCGGGCAATCAAGCAGGAAGGACTGAGGGTAGGAGCGCAGACAGGTCTGGCTGCTCGCTACTCCATGATCATGCAGTACATGGAAGGTGTAGAGCCGAAGATGAATGTGGCCTTCAGCTTCAATGGGTTTGTGCGTGATGGTCGCCTGCTGGTTCCCGCCGTGATTGAGGTAAAGGATCGGCTTTCTTATGACGCCGAGACTGGTCAGGCCACTGAGGTCAAGCAGGCGTACACCATTATTGAGGAAGCGCGCGTCGTGACCTCGATCCCAACGTGGCGTGATTACCTGTTCCAGGTCTACGAGCAGCCTGAGTTGCCGCACGAAAGCATCTTGCCGCGCACAGAAGAGGAAGTAGAGGTCTGGAAGGAAGCGCTGCAAACCGGCTGGACCTCTGGCGTCTACCAGGCCGATCAGATTTATCAGGATCGAATCAACGATCTGACCCGTGCTGTTGAGGGGCGCTACCTGTACCGCACGCTTGAGTCCAAGAACATGATTTCACCGGCAGCCCTTCAGGTGGTGGCCAACAAGGTGACGTTTAACGGTCGCACCATGAACATCGGTGAAACCATCTACTCCATTGGTGACGCAGGCAACTATAAGCAGGCATCAGGTTGGAGGCCAGTATGGACGCGGTAGCTGAACAAACAGTCCGGGTTGGTGCATACAAGACGCTTGCAGAGGTTGATTTCGCAATCCCAGCTCGGCTTGATCTGGATGTTCTCGACAAGATGCTTATCTACTGCAAGAACAACGGGGTTGAAGACCTCGTGCTTCAGAGCGGGGAGCAGTGGTGCTGTATCTGGTCACAGAAGGTTGTCCGTATGGGTGGGCGTTCGTTCTCCAATGACGAAATGGCTTCACTGCTGAATCAGATGACCAAGAACCAGCAGGCCGCGTTGAACGTATCTCGTGCTGAACCTGATGACTTCACCTACTCGGTACGGTTGGAGCGGGGCGACTCTATGCGAGTTCGCTGCTGTGCTACGGCATGCCTTGGCCCGCAAGGGCAAGCCGGTATCCACATTGTCATGCGCCCCCTCGGCGACACTATCGCGACTATGGATGACCTCAAGGTCCATCCCTATATCCGCGAACACTGCATGCCAAGTTCAGGCATCGTGATCATTACCGGCCAGACAGGCTCGGGCAAATCGACTCTACTGGACTCGATCATTCACAAGCAGGCCACCCGTGAGGACGGCCAGCATATCTGCACCTTCTTCTCGCCCATTGAAACCGACCTGTACAACATCAAGGGCCGGACAGGTGTGATTGCCCAGTGTGACATTGGTCGTCCTGGCTATGGTGGCCACCTCAAGTCGTACTCAGACGCGGTGCGGAACTTCCTTCGTCGCCACCCTCATGTTGTGGTGTTCGGCGAGGCGCGGGATCAGGAAACCATCGAAGGTGCGGTGCTTGCGGCACGTACTGGCCACGCTACATACACCACTACCCACACGTCTAGCGTTCACATGGCACTGGTGCGGATGGCGGACAACTTCTCAGGCAGCGACCGGGTACGGGTGATGAATGGCTTGATTGATAGCACGCGCCTGATCGTTCACCAACGATTGCTCAAGACGCCAAGCGGGATTGGTCGCACAGCAGTGATTTCTGCGCTGAACCTGACGCAAGAACTGCGAGCAGAGCTGATGCGGACTCACATCGACGATATCGGCAGCACCGTCCGAGAAATGACACGGCAGCACGGTATCGACCTCTTGGAAAACGCCTACGAGAAATATGCTGCCGGGTTGCTGCATAGCGATGAGGTGGCGGCACTTGAGGCTGAGTTTGCGATGGAGGACGGCAAGTGAATTACAACGGCGAAGAAGTGATCACTGCTCATGCGAGCAAGCAATCCAAGATTTCCGTTTTGAAAATGTTTGAGGCACACACCAGCGTACTCATTCCGTTTGGTTTGCTGCCTTTGTTTCCGAGCTGGTTCATGGTCAAGACCTGTTTCGTGGCCGTGCTGGTTCTGGTGCTTCTTGAGCGCCGAGGTTGGACTGTAAGTCTTGCACTGAAAAAGCTACGTGCCCGATTGGCCGGTCGTTACCGGTATCGGTACGGCAATGTACAAATGATTCGTCGGTTAGGGGAAAAGAAATGACAGCAGCAGCGAAAGGCACAATCTCTGGCAAGGCCCGTATGTTCGTTGACGACAACGGCTATGCAGATCACAAGAGCGCTTGGCTCGATGAGAAGGGCAATATTAAGACCATGAAGGTTCCTGCTCTTATCCAAAGCGGAAGTGCGGGCCTCGCATCGGCAGGAGGCGAGCGGATCAGCGTCTATACCCTCAAGGGCCAGGATTACACTTGCAACTCAGCGGTAGCTGAGCCAATGAATATTCGTAATGCCGATTACCCTAAGTCTGCGGCAAACCGTGTGTTGTTCACTCATGCGCTGACAAAAGCTGGCCTGTTGGGTACAGCAATCAAGGCGGCAGTCACCTTGCCGTTTCGTGATTACTACAAACCTGATGGGAGTCTCAATGACGGGTTCATTGAGCAAACCCGGCAAAACTTTGCAGCTGGCGGTGTGGCGGTTGTTGGCTGTGAAGCACAACCGAACATCAAGGAAGTGCAAGTAAAGCCTGAAGGCATGTGCGCCTTTTACGACTGGGCCATGAACGATAAGGGCGCCATGAGTGAAAGCTACGATGAAATGATGGAATACCTCGGGTCTGTCCTTGTTGTGGACATTGGCGGTTCCACAACCGATCTGGTCACAGTGAAGTCTTGGGAAGAGGGCACCGATAAAAAGGTTGGCCTTGACCACAGCATGTCTGGTACTGAAAAGGCAGGTGTGATGGACGCGAAAGTCGTACTTGAAGACCTGATGAAAAAGAAAATCCAGGCTGATGGAGTGCCAGGCTTCACTGGTCACGGTGCGAAGATTCCTGCAAACGTGATTGAACGAGCACTACTGAAAGGCGAGGTAAGTTTCGCCGGTAAAAAGTGGGACTTCTCCCAAGAGCGCGCACTTGCTTGCAGGGGCGTTGCAGAGCGCATCAACAACTACATTTTCTCCACCGTGAAAATGCCCCAGTCCTACTACGCAATCGTTGTGGTTGGTGGTGGCGCTATTGTGTTCAAAGAGCACCTACAGCGCCTGCTGCCAAACGCGGTGTTTTCTGATGAGTTTGCCAACGCGCGTGGCCTGCTCAAATACTTGATTGCGCAGGGCTAACAGCATGGCAGTAGCCGACCGCCAAGCATTTCAGGAACGGGTGACTGTTAGCATCCGACCGGGTGCGGGTGATGATGCCTACAACGAGGTTCTGGCCAAGCTGGCCAGATACCTTGATCTGTGTAAAGCGGTAGGTACTCATCAGCAGTGGATCAAGCTGGCCATGTTCAATCAGTACCTGCTTGAAACAAACCCGGCGAACGCACAGTTTGCATCACAAGGCACGATGGCCGTGGACACCGCGATGCTGGCCAGCGTTGAAGGTGTAGAGTCACGCAAGCCGTTTCATGAGCGCATCAACGTCACTGTACGACCAGGACGTGCAACAGATCGAACCGCTGAGTTGATCAGCGGTTTCATCGACAAGCTGGAGATTTACAAGTCAACCGGCACGTTGCAGCACTGGGTACAACAAGCCTGCATCAAGCAGTTCATGGCTGGTGAGTCAGCAGGTGGCACAGCGGTTGTTCAACAGCCAGTGGCACAGGTGTACACCCTGCCTGCAAAAGAACCTGTTTCCGCACCGGAGCAACCGAGAAAGGTTGATACGAGGCCGTTGGCCGGGGAGGGGAGTAAACCCACCTCAGAGGTCACGTCGGTTGTAGCAGAGCCTGAGCAACACATTGAGCTTGCCGATGGCATTACTGCTGAAGCTGATGAGCAGCTACCAGGCGATCTACTCGACGTAGAGGATGACCCGGTGCAAACGCCAGCACGTAATGTCCCCGCGAGCGTAATGAGCTTGATGTGAACATCTGCCCGGTTAGTGAATCCTGGTGCGCGGGGTTGCTAGGGAACTTTGGACTTGGAAGGTGGTGATCTGATGGAAAAGAAACAGACGTGCAACAACTTCTTTGAGTTTATCAAAATCGCTGAGGCGAATGCTAAGGCTGCCAACGAAGGCCATGAGCCATCATGGGTAAACCAATTCTGGTTTCCTGCATCAAAACAGAACTGGGTCGGCGGTATGGTTCAAGCTGCATTTCTTGGACTCTACAAAAGACAACTGTTTTCGGCGACAGGCAGTGGAGAAAGCACGAAGTTCTACATGACAGCGGCAAACTCACCATACAAATTCTTGTTTCGTATTCGGAGTGCTACGTTTGAGCTTTCGGCAGCGTTTTTGATTTGGCATGTTATCAACGCCCTATGTAATTTTCGGTCGAACTTTGTTGATCATATTGGGTATGGAGTGTCGCTTGCTATCTCAATTTTCTATGGGTTACGACTACTTCGCATGCTTCATCTGGGCTCCCTGGCTAAATGCATGCCTCTCCACATGCATGCGTTCGGGTACTGGGCCTATCCGTTGATTCGTGGCCTCACTTTGTTCATGGTTGTATTCTCTGGATGGTATGCAGTGCTGTTCTGGTACAGGATGACTGGGCAACTTGAATACGCGACGTATGAAGTGCATTGGCTCATGCTTCCAGACAGTCTGAATCCTAAGGCACTGCTCGGGTACGCCATTTTTACCGGAATGTACCTTGGAGGATTGTGGGCGGCTGGCCGAGGCTTGCTCGGCGAGGTAAGCAACTCTCAGAACATTATCAATAAATATGGGCTGCGTGCTTTGTTTAACAACGATGCCATGATTGACCCGCATAGGGTTGCTGATATTGGAAAGCTATACGCATTCGTTTTTGCGCTGACTCTGACAGTGTGTGGTGCTTACATACCGATGATGAGTGATTGGGAGCAGTAGCGCGTATCATGGTCTAATTTAGGGTGCCTAGCGGCGCCCTTTTTTTTGATTGCTACAGACCAATTGTGAGACAAATACACCGCCGAGCGTTTTGGATTCCAGGGCGCATTCTGGTTCGATTATAGAGACGACATTCTTGTTCAAGCCATGAACATGACTCATCAGTTGCCATATTGCGCAGAGCAGTTCGATCAGTGGGCCGTTGGCCGGGGGAGGGGTTCAGAGCATGCCGAAGCGTGTTGAGCAATAATTTAGAAAGAATCTCCAATATTCGCGTGCACCGCAAGCGTATGCATGAGTATAATAAGCCATACACGAATTGACTGCTCCCCTCCCTAAAGGAAGGGGATTCCCAATTCACCGAGAACAGGACACGGAGACTGACCCCATGCCGCTTACACTCTCTCCAAGGGCTAACACCGCCAGCCCGGCGGCTTTAATGTTGGTCGCGGCGTTCTGGTCGCGGTCTAGGTGTGCGCCGCATTCGGGGCAGTCCCATTTCCTGACCGACAACGGCAGCGAAGGTAAGGTGTGCCCGCAACCCGAGCAGCGTTTAGAGCTGGGGAACCACTGTTCAATGGCGACCAGTGAACGCCCGGTCCACTCCGCCTTGTACGCCAACTGGCGCACGAACTCGCCCCAGCCTGCATCGGCAATGGCCTTGCTCAGTTTGGGGTTGCGGATCATGTTTTTCACTTTCAGGGATTCGACGCAGATCACTTGGTTCTCGTTAATCAATCTGCGGGTCAGCTTGTGCAAGTTGTCCTGTCGGCAATCGGAGATTTTAGCGTGAATTTTCGCCACCTTCTGGCGAGCCTTGGCGCGATTGGCCGAGCCGAGCTTTTTCTTGCTCAGTCGGCGTTGCGCCCTGGCCAGCCTGGCGGCGTATTTCGCAGTATGGCGGGGATTGCCGACCCGTTCACCCTTGTCAGTGATAAACAGGTCTTTCAGACCCAGGTCAATGCCGGTTACGTTGGGTGTCACTGGCAATTTGCTGGGCTCGAATTCGCACAGGCAGCTCACAAAGTAGCGGCCCGCCGAATCCTTGGAAACGGTTACGGTGCTGGGCTCACTGGGCAGCTCACGGCTCCAGCGAATGTCCAGCGGGGTTTTGCTCTTGGCCAGATACAGCTTGCCGTCCCGGTACTTAAAGGCCGAGCGGGTGAACTCCGCCGACTGGAGGTGCCGCTTACTCTTGAATGCCGGGTACTTGGCGCGGCCATCAAAGAAGTTTTTGAAGGCAGTTTGCTGATGGCGAAGGCATTGTTGCAAGGGCACGCACGACACATCAGACAGAAACGCCAGCTCAGGTTCTTTCTTGAGTTCGGTCAGTCGGGCGTTAGCGCCGACATAACCGATTTTTTCCTGACGTTGATAAAAGGCATCGGTACGCCAGCGCAGAATCGAGTTATAGACAAAACGCACACAGCCAAAGGTCTGAGCCAGCAGCTCAACCTGTTCGTTGGTCGGGTAAAACCGATATTTATAGGCGCGCTTCATCATGCGTCACATTTTAGAATCATTTCTGTGAAGATAGCAACCGACTTAAAATGGAGGAGCGGGAGCAGGGGCGGCTGACGCCGCCGCGCTATCCCTCCCCGCCCTAAAAGGACGGGGTTTCCCGCGCAAAATTGATGAAGGGGGATGCCCGGATGAACGACAAAGCGGATGTAATTAACGCCTCACAGAAGATGAAGCAAGGCTTTGAAGTCATGCTTAACAATGAGAAAGCAGGCTCCAATAACGGCATTCCGGTTTTTTGGAAAGACATGCCGGGCGCTACCGTCGGAGAGGCAACAATGGCCTCGATGTACGCGCTGTACAAGAAGGGTCGTCTTTCTGTTAGCGGTGGAGCAGGCAAGGGCGTTTTTTACATGGCCGGTGAAGGTGATCTGATGCGGCCAATTTACCGATTGATCAACCCCTTCTTTGAGGTTCTTTTGCTTGTTGCAATTTACTTCGGGGCTGGCAGGATGCTGAATGCCGAGTCAACTACAGTAGACGTAGCGGCACTTGCATTAACATCAGTAGGGCTAAGTATTTATGCTTTGAGGTTTCTACGCCTGATGGAGTATGGGCCTTTGATTGGCAACACACCGGTTTTTGGTTTTCCTAATAAACACTTGGCATTCTCAATGACAAAGGGTGCAAATCTCTTTGGAGTTGCAATGATGGGTGTTCTGTGCGTTTTGAACTACTACCGTGTGTTCGGTGAAATGTCTAACGTAGTAAACGTGCATGAAGCGTCCCAAGCGTATTACCAGGAGTTCTTTGCGTCTCTTGGTCTATGGGGGTACACCAAGATTCTTGTCAACACTGTTCTTTACTACGTCGTCGGAGGTTCGATTTTTGTCATGCTGCTTGGCCTGCCTCTCACTGGCTCGCTTTCTAACTCAAAGAATGCATTAGAAAACGCTGGCGTACTTTCTATCTATAAAAGAGAGGTTCCAGGTGTTGATTCTGATGTTGGCGTGAATGTTGTAGCTAAGGCTGGACTCATTTCTATTGGCTTTGCAATCTACATGGCTGTTAATCAATTCTATGGTTTTTGGAACTGATAAGTAAGCCGGGCTTAACCCGGCTTAATTTCTATAAAGAAATAAGGAGCCGGGAAACCCCCGGCTTTTTTAGTTGCGGTTTTGCTTGTTTGGGTCGCCTTCGCCTGCGGCCTTTGGTTGTGACATTTTCCCAGCGCCAAAGCCACCCTCGGCTTTATAGCCAAAGTTTGCAACCATAGCATTGATCTTTGTAGCTGAGTTCTCATCACCAGTTACCTCCTGACCTCCGTTTACCCAGCGAAGCCCTTTTTCAAACATTTCATTAGGCAGCGAGAAAACCCGGTTTGCCACACTGTAACCGAAGAATGCCAGGACCAGCATTGCACCGACAAGCATCAATGGGGAGGTTACTGCTCCAGTGGATATAACACCGATCAAGTATGATGACATCCACTTTATCAATATCGTAAGTGGGTACAAGACCACTAACACAGCAAAAAGCCAGCACAACGTAGTATAGGATTTAGGTACAGGCCAATCATCAGCATATAGCCTTGACGAGTATGCTCTGTTCCCCAACACTCTTTTTCAGCTGTTCCGTGTGCAGCAAGCCAGATCGGAGAGATAATCAGGCATTCGACGTAAAATAATATCCGTGAAACCACACCCATAAACCAATAGAATAATGGAATGCAAGGCAAAACGATGGCCAGCATAAAGGACGCAGGCAGAAGGGGGCCAATAATTTAGGCAGAATCTGAAATAAACGCTTGCACCGCAAGCGACGGCAGGGCTATAATAAGCCATACTCGAAAGGAGAGGGGATACCCAAATGAGTGGAAAAGAAAGCTGTAACTCATTTAATGAGTTCATTCGCTTAGCTGAGCAAAACAGTCGTGCGCTGGGTGATGGAACTGAGGTGGTCAAAGTCCAACCCTTCTGGCTTGGCTCTGAAAGCAAGTTCAAAAGCGTTCCTGAGCGTGCCCAGGCTGCAATGCTTGGCCTTGCAAAAGAGGGTGTGCTGTCTGGGGAAGGTGAAGGCAAAGATACTAAGTTCTTCATCGCTGGCGAAGCCTCCTTCGCGAAGCAAGCATTTCGAGTTCTTAGCCCTGTTAAAGAGGGGGGTGTTCTGCTTGGGGTTGTCCTTGCCCTGACTACTTTGGCAGCATCACATAATTCCATTTCGGATTATTTGGGTTTTGTTCTGGCGTTAGTGTTCACTGCTGTTTACACAATGAGGATTATTCGGATTTTATCTTTCGGACAGCTGATGAACTCTGTGCCATTCACGAAGCCAGGTGGTGTGGTGTTTGGCATGCCATTTATTAAAGGAGCCAATCTTTTGATAAGCGTAGTGGCAGCGGCTCATTTTATTTTGTTTTTCATGCGGATTTTTGCCGATATGGCCTATCCGGCAGCTGGTAGTGCTAGTTTTCTTGGCGCATCAAATAGAAGCGTTGAGTATTACGGTGGCTATATTGGTTACTTTTGGAATATGCTTTACCCTTTTGTTTGGTATGGGATTGGCGGTATTGTTGTCATTCTTATAATTGGTTTCCCTCTTGGGGGGTCAAGCAGCGGAGCATTCGGAGTATTGAATAAATTCGGCCTGCTGAAGATGTACACAGGGGTAGAATCTGCCAATACTGGTGAGTCGCTTAATATAAAAGGTAAGCCTTGCAATTTCAGTCTATGTAGCTTGCGGGCTGCTGTCAGTACAGTGGGTCTAGTTGTCTAAGATCGAAAATGAAAAGGGTGCCTATTGGCACCCTTTTTTTACTGTCGAGCCCGACTGGGATCAGTTGGTTTAGCGGAGTTCGCCCCGGTTTGCTTGCTACTTCGCATGCCACCTTCTGCTTTATATCCAAAATTAGTAATCATGGCATTCACTTTTGACGTTGCATTTTCGTCACCAGTAACTTCCTGGCCGCCATTTACCCAGCGTAGTCCTTTCTCAAATAGTTCATTGGGTAGTGAAAATACACGGTTAGCAATGGCGTAACCAAGGAAGGCCAGGATTAACATCGACCCTGCAATCATTAGTGGTGATGTTAGAAATCCAGTTGTTATAACGCCCACAAGGTAGTTTGAGAACCAACGTACCAATGTTCCTAGTGGGTAGAGAGTAACAAGGATTGCTGCAAATCCGGCTGTTCGCATAATCGGGTTTAGATATAGGCCGATCATAAGCATGTATCCCTGCCGCGTGTGTTCAGTTCCCCAGCCTTCCTTTTCAGCTGTACCGTGTGCTGCAAGCCAAATTGGCGATACAAGCAGGCATTCAATATAGAAAAGAATCCAAGAAACTATACCCATGGTCCAATAAAATAATGGGATTGCTGGCAATACAATTGCTAAAAGAAATGAGGCCAGTAGAAGCGGTGGAAGGATTCCGCCAATTAGATCAGAGTACCCACCAGCCAATGATGCTATGAATGTTGCTGCGGCAATGGCCGGGACTGATACAGCAGCACCAGCGGGACCAAACAAAGCGCCAACAAATGGAACTGACTCAACCTCAGTACGAGCCCAAGCAGCTAAATCCAGTGCTGCCGCCTTGCCAGCTTCAACACCGGCAATCATGAAAATTTTCAAATGATAGGCGTTATCTACAAACGAACCAACATAGTTTCCAGTTGTTTGTAATTGGCTAACCATGTCGGTTTCATCATCGACAACTAAAGATAGCGCAATGCTTTGTGTTAGGTTTCCAAGGAACTTTTTATAGAATCCACTTCCAGAATTGCCAGCATCATTGATCCCGCCAATGTCATTATATACTGCTGACGTTGATGTTGGCGGAGTATAGCCTTTTGTATTAACGACATTTACCATGTCTTTATATCGGCGCATTAGATCACCAGTCCGTTCGTCTTTCGCGAACTGGTCATCTTGGTAAGGCTCGATATAACTAAAACTTAATCCGCCTCCTATTTCGTTTGTTAGCTCAGTGTTTTTTGTGCTTTGCCAATAGATAGTTCCAAGGTAGGTCCAGCCTAGAGTATCCAGCTCTTCTTTCCAGAGAGGTTTTCCACTTTCAGTCTGCGCCCCTCGTACAGAAGCTACAAGTGATGCTATCTCCGTTTGTATTCTCTGATCAGCGGTTCCATAAAGACTAATGAGCAGTGCCGCAGCATCATTTATTTTCGTCTTCTCCTGTGATGCTTGAGATTGGAAGACACTTAGATTATTGCTGACTTGAAGTTCCTTTAACGCAGCCTCATCGTATGCAATATTTGCAGCTACTTTGCGAGCTTCAACGCGCCAATCATTGATTATCGCTGGAAATCTATTGGCGAGAATGAGTTCAGCTTGGTTCTCGTAAGTGGCGAACATCCGGTTATGCGGATTCGTCATGTCCGCTTCGCCACTATCATTTTCGATGACCAGTCTGAATGGTCTTGGAATCGTAACTTCAACTGTACCACAGTATCCTTGTTGGGTTGTGGCGCGACCAACAAGTGTTGAATTATCCTTGTCGTATGACAATACAGCTCGTCCTTGGTATTGTCTTATATTTGCACTCACAACATCTTTTCTAAGCGCCGCATTGACGCGAATCATGCAGAGTTCAGACGCAACAAGTCCATTGATAACATCAACATTGCTTTTGAGTGTTGGTATGTTGTAAGCGCCATGGGTGATTAGGTGTTCACCAATCTTTGAAGCCAAATAGCTTCCGTGAGCGTTTCCAGTGGATGCAATATTGTAAACACCTTTTATCTGTATTGTTGCAAATCCGGATGAAAGAGGTATTAGAAGTAGTGTAGATACAGCTATGCGTACCGGCATCCAGAATGAGGAGATTACCTGACCACCAGGCACACCCTTGTTTGCGGTATGGATCACGTAGTTTATTCCCGCAAATATAGATAGAGCTGCCATCATGTATAGTGCAATTACACAGATTATCCTCGAAACAGTGGACAGCATAGATACTTGTTCACTGCTTGTTGGTTCGGTGAACTGTCCAAATGTTACAAAATTAAGAAGCCCTTGCCCGTAATCTGTGCTTGATGATGTTAATTCGTTTAGCTCTGAGTAGTTTGCTTCTTGTGCAATTGCATTGGCGCTAAAGCCGATCAAAATATAAATGATCAGAAATTTTAATAATGCTTGATTCATTATTTAGCCCCCGCCAATTTTTTCCTGAGTTCAATTTCATTCTTGCAGGCAAAAAGTGTCTTTTTTGAGATTGCAACTCTTATTAGGGAGAGTGTGACGAGCGGTATTGCTGCGATTAAAGGAGAGTCAAAGAATACACCGTACTTTAGAAGAAGAATTAAGCCTTTTGTCAGAAGTAAAATTGACCACACAAATAATATCCCGAAGAATATCAATAGGAATGTTTGGCCTATTACTGTCTTTTCTAACAGCTCGGTTCTTATATGCGAGGTCTCGATAATTGCTTTATTTACGGCTATATCGTCCTTAATTACTCTGCGAAGCAGAGGGAACGACGCTCGCTTTCTTAGAATTGTGAAATTCCTACCTGCGTAGCGGAAGCCAGTGATTGTATAGATTGCAGAGCCCACTTTTCTTGCGATTCCACGCCTTTTTTGCTTTAGCGCCTCATCGCTGTTGGGGAAGCGGTGTGTGCATTGCTGACCCGCAGGCTTGTCGCCGTGATCGCTTGAGTCTTCCCGCTGTGGCTCTGGTTTGTCATGCATGAGTGGTTCTCGGCATTGCGTATGTGGTATAAACATACTATACGAAATTTTGCCGGACGTGAATCAAGGGTGACAAATGACAACTGCTACAGCTCACAACGAGCTTTCGCCAGACGGGATCGCGGCGTGGCTTGAGGCTTCAAGCCCAGCGATGGCCAAGCTCGCAGCCTGGATGGATGGGCAGGAGGATTGGGCGACAGAGCCCGATGATGAGCTTCTGGCCATGCTCGGGCAATTGATAGACCGTGTTGAAGATCAGGCTTTTGTCGTAGAGCTAGAGGGGGAGCTTTCAGGGCCGCTTGGTCAGATTCTGGCTTTCCTTCACTCAAGTCGCTTTTTCAAAATGATCGAGCAATTTGAGCGCCGGTCACCGGGCTTAGCTTCTCGGCTTGTCTTCGTTCTCTCGCGTCTGGGAGGCAACGCCAAGGTTTTCTCTGACTTGGCTTGTGAGCGTTTGATGATCGTTCATCAGAATGACCTTCTGACTGTTATTGCTTCTCCCCGTCGGTGTAACGCAATCGCGAAGGCTCTGAAGCTCGTGAGAGGTGACTAATGACTTCGTTTTCAAAAGCAGGATTTTGTCTAGGGGTTTTGCTTGGGGCGGCATCGCCTGCCTTCTCTGCTGACGAAACAGCTGTTCAGGATTGCGATCTGACACAAGCCCAAGGCCAGAGGCGGGTTGAAGCTCAGCAACGTCGAATTGAAGCCACTGATGTGGGAATCATTCAGACCACCGAGACTGCGATGGAGAATTTGCCTGACGTTTCCACCGGCTCATGTTCAGAACAAATTTACGAAATGATTGATTTGGTTCAGAGCCGAATTGAGTCGAGTATCGGCAACATTATTTCAAACGTGGTTGGAAGCAAGATCGGGTCGATGATCAACCAGATGACGTGCGCTGAAGCTGAGCGTTACTACCGGGAGACCATGGGAACCAAGATTGCCGAGATTGATGATCGTTTTGGCATCCTCCGTTCAGGCGGCCAAATCACAGGCTATGACGAAGGTCGCACTGTCAGCTATGACCTTGGTGATGCTATCGAGCTTGGTCGCAAAGCATCTGAGGCTGCCAAGACCGTGCCTACAGCACCTCCAGGCCGCGAGGTGATTCAGTCATCGCCGGTAACCAGTGATGCGGCAAGGAGTGCAGTAAATGGCCTGTAAGTCTATTGCTGCAATCGCTCTGGCAGCCAGCATTTATCTGTTGCCAACTCACGTATTTGCTATCGGGATTGGTAATGGCGGCATTCCCGTCTATTGCGACAACTGCGCAGTCGCTACACAAAATGGTGCCTTGGCAATCATCCAGGCTATGCAGGCTTCTACAAAGATCATCCAAGACTCTATGAACTATGAAATGCGAGTTAAGGAGCTGAATGCTGCTCAGCGCGAGGCGGCCATTGAGAACACCCGCGCAGCAATTGATGAAGACAAAAAGCTGGGCGTCAACAGCCTGCCTTCTGATGCTTGTGGGGTTTATTCAACCATTGGTGGGCGTGTCCAGGCCGGTGCGTCACGTTCGGCTGTGCGTGATGATCTGGCACGCAGCACAGAAGCACAATCACGGCAATCGCGCATGCTGCCTACCGGTGAGCCGCGTAAAGAGTATTCAGTCAATCAGGTCTTAGCTGAACTTGATGAGCCTACCCCTGAAGAGCTTGCTATCGACCCGCGACCGCTTGCTGTCCAGGTTGCGAGCAATGACCCAATCCCAGAGGATGAGCTAGAGCGGATCAAGAGACTGATTAACCTCATTCTCATTCCATACCCGGTTGCTACACCTTCTGATGAGCAAGCAGAGGCCATCAAGGCGAACGGAACGCCTTTGCAGCGTGAGCAATTGGCTGCCAGCTTGGTTATGCAACGCCGACAGGAAGTCGCTGCTTATTCGATGGACCTGCTGACGGAGCCGAATGTTCAGCGAATTGACTCAGAAGCTATGCGCACGTTTATCGAAGACAACCTTTCCGCTGAGATACCAGAAGAATGGGGCGACAAGATTTCAGAGAACCAGTTGCGGGAGCTTCTTCATAAATACCGCGTGAGCAGTCCGAAGTGGTACTTGGATGTTGCAACGGCTGAAGACTCGATTTCTCTTGAGCGTGATCAGTCGATGATGCTGGCTGAAATGCTTAGTACGTTTTGGGATATACGCCAGCTTTTAGCTCAGCAGCTCAAACAAAACACCTTTGAATCCACTCGGGAAATTTCCCAGTCCGGCTTACAGTCGAGGTAACGCCATGTCTGACACTATCAAGGTTGATGAAGCCGCAGTTGTTTCCGAAGTCCAAGATACTGATTCACCATCCGTTGACTCTGCTGCGACCTACGAAGGCTTCTACATAACCGAAGACATTCATTCACGGCTCTCTACCTTTTTGGGTGATTCTACTGAAGTGAGTCATGCTGGTGATGGTTTCGAGCTGGATGATGGGGCAAACGACGAACTCCTTGAGGAAGGGGAGATTGCCACCAAAGTCGATTCGGCGTCTAACGAGGTCTCCGACGAGATTTTTCCTGACCTGGAGGAACAGAAACCAGCACCGCTTATTCCAGACCCTGAAAAAGGTGAGATTTCACATGAGGACTTTGAAGCTGCTGGCCATAGCTATGCAGCGCTGAAAGAGCAGCGTGCTCATCAGGCGCGAATGGAAGCAGAGGCAAGCCAACGTGAAACTTTGCAGAGGCTCAAAGAAGCAGGAGCCATCGCCGTTGGGACTGCCATGGTTTTTGGTGGCGCCATTGCTCTGCTCGATAAAATGGCGCGCACTGGTGGCGGTTTGATTGCCGATTCAGTTTCTGCGTACTCGATGAACAAGGCTGAAAAGCAACTCGGTGAATCTGCCGCACAAGTTAATGGCCATGCTGACGCTCTTCGCGCGGGCATTGGTGCCGCATTGGCAAAGGCGGCTCCTGACAGGGATCAAAAAGAAGTCGTTGATGAGTACCTCAAGTCAGAAGAGGGTAGTGCGCATGTCGCCGGGCTTGATACCTCTCTGAATCAAGCGTTCGCCTCTGCAAACAAGGTTGCCATGAAAGGGGCTCAGCTTGAGCTGAACCTTGATGAGGTTTCCGAGCGCTCCGTTGGTGTCCTGAAAAAGCTCAAGAACGACAGCTCAGACCTTCTCGACAAGATCAAGATGAACGGTGAATCGCTTCATGATCGTTTTGAAAATGGCATCAAGAGCTGTTTCCAAGCCTTGACCATGATGGCTAGCAAGCTGGCATCGCTGTTTGGTTTCGGTCGCGGCCCAGAAGCTCCGGCTGCAACTCAAAGTTCTGGCCCTCGGATGGGTTAATTGAGGTGTAGAGCATGGTTTCCTTTCCGTCTTACTGGGGCAAGCACCCGTCAGCCATCATTGATCTGGTAACGGTCAACGATTCAGCGCTGGTAACAGCAATCTCTAATGCCCCTGCTGGCTGGGAAGCCAGGCTTGGTGCTCTAGGCTTTACCAAGCGTTCAAAGTCTTGGATGAGGCTGGGCACTCTCACTCAAACTGAGTTCCAGTACCTGTCACCGAGCATTGACCTGATTGGCTTCCAGTCGAGCGATGTTGTTGCCCTGGACGATTATGTTGACGATGGCGAGGCTTTGCCGCCAGCCATTCAGAATACGATTCTCTCTCTTTGGCAACGTCAATCAGCAGCCGTCTTGGTTGCTCTGTCTGCAGAGCATGGCATCAACTACACGCGGCAGCAGGCTTGGTCTGTTGCTGAAGCTGCGATTGCCGGTGGTAGGTCACCCGAGACGGAAACGCTGATCGGCCTTGCTCTCACGAAACTCGCCCGTGACGGCGATATGGATCAGGGCGTTGAAGCCTTTGCTGTTCAGATTGGCTGGCAGAATCTGGCCTCATCATCCGCGAAGAAGAACCATGCTGTGGTGCTAAAGGCGGGTAGCGCGGTCACTTGGGTAGATCGTGATGGGGTGGCGCATGATGGTCGCTGCGCGAGCAATATGCGGGCGGATGCGGTTGGTCTTTGGGTGTATGAAGGTGGCCCCAGGTGGGCAGCTGGATATCCGGTTGTCGCACCATCTTGGATTTCGCGAGCCCAACTGCATTACCGTGGCTTTGCGCCAGACTGGCTTGCAAGTGACCTTGTACCGACAGATAAGCGTGCTGCTGTAGTTGAGCAGACCATTCCTGAGCTTGAGCTGAGCCACACATTCACTCCCGCCGTAAAGTCTGCAATCGAGCGCGTCATTTACTTCACCCAGTTTTTCCCCTCAAGCAACTGGGAGCTTGCAGCTGAGCGTGCGCAGATCGCCCCGGATTTGGTTGATGATCTGCGTGTTATTGCTCAAAAGCTGCATCAAGCAAGCCGGATGTATTATCCCGAATTGCCGCTGTCATTTGCGTTAGCAAGTGACTATCAAGGTATTGGTCTAAGCATCGCGGTTGACGTTGATCCCGGTACTGACACGTCATTGCGTACTGCGTTTGGTGGTTCCATTTCTGGGTACTCACTGCCTGAGTCTGAAGCTGATCAAGAGCTTGATATCGCGAAAGCTGCAAGGCAGCTGGATAAAAGCCTGCGTGTTCGGCGCGATATACTCAAGCAGCAGGGCAGTCAGCTAGCCCAGAGGGTTGAAGAGGGCGGTGACTTATTCGTAACCAGCCGGATGTTCATGAATAGCTCATGGATGCGGGTAGCTCACGTTTATGGCGCTTCACTCACAGCTGACAGCCTGCTGACGCTCGCCGCCTCAGCCATCAAGCATCCAGACATGCTTGGTGAAGAGGCCCGCATGAAAGCCCACTGGGATGGTGGCTTAGCCCCTACCTTCAATTTTGTTGCCCGGTTGGATACTGCGCAAAGCGTTGATTCCGCCAGCCTTCGCGTCATCAACCATGCTGTCGATGTTCTGTCAGTTGAGAATGTCCTAGCAGTATTCGCAGAAGCCCAGAGCACTACGGGGGTCATGCAGTGGCCTTCTGCTCAGCAAGCACGCTACTACTCCGTATCGGCATCTGACGTTGGCGATAAGATGAATGCGCTGGTTCAGTTACCCGGCGTATCCGTGGTCAATGCTTTTGAAAAATACGACTCCCTGGCGCCGGAGTTCAGCATGCCCCCGCGACCGATGTTGGAGACGGAGGCGCAGGCGCTTGAGGTTTATGTCTCTTTGGTCGAGAACCTGCAGGGTCATCTTACTGTTGAATCTGAAATGGAGCGCCTGACGGCTGAACGTCTGGCAAAGCGCTGGGGTCTAAAGGACCGTTTTGAACAAGCATGCTTGAAGATTCGCCACCTTCCTCATAAAGAGCTGACGGATGCTATCGAGGCTGCGATTGTTAGGGAAACCAAGGGCAAGTACCTTAATTTCACCGAAGCAACGCATGCGCGTATTCGTAGTGCCTTCGTCAAGCAAGTGGCCGAAGGCAATTCGGTTCATGGCCTGATCTTCTTCATGAGTCCACGGACTTGGTGGACGGTCGGTGTTGATTGGTCTGAAAAGGCGCTGACAGAAAGTCGTATGTCCCTGCTGGGTAGTGAGGCGGTTCGCCTCAAAAACACAGGCCGCTATGTCGGCAAGCCGTATGTCATCGACTTGATTTCAGTAGTAGACAGCGAGCTGTGTGGGTTGCTGAACCAGCCGATTGGTGAGGTTTCTGTCACTAAGAAGCAAGAATCAGCCCCGTCTGGTGATGGTCGGTATGAGGACACGGGAACGGTTAAAGGCTTTGCCATCAAAGACCTTAGGGCTATGTCGGTTGAGAATCTTCAAAGCTCAGCGCTGACAATGAGTGAAGATCAGAAGAAGAAGTATCTGACTAAGGACTCGCTATGGCCACGCAAGAGCATGGAAGAGCTTCGGGATATGGGGCTGCCAATCAAAGTTGCCTTGTCTTTCGATCTTTTCTGGCGCGGCATACCAAGCTCCCCTTTGACTGCGCACACGGAACACACATTCCTGTTCATCAAGCTGTTGAGTGCAATGCGCAAGACAGCAGAGCCAATTTTGGTCGCTGCTGCTGAAAGCCGGGGAGGCGCTGACGAGTGCTTCAAGCAGTACAGCGAAGACATGAGAAGAGCGACGACTCAGCTGCTTGAAAATGATTTTCCCGAGATTCGGAAGCACTACCCATACAAGAAGCAACGTATCCGAGGCACCGGCCTGTATTGGGGTAGCTTTGATCCGTTCTTCTGCAATCGGCACCAAACCGCGATGCGCGATGTAACTTGGGACAGTGTGATCAAGCCCAAGAAGGCATCTACTACCACTCGGAAAAGTCGTGTCCAGCGTGATGCTCTTGTGCGTGTAGGGCCGGATTACCGCGAAGGCAAGAATGTTGACGGTGACGACTTTATCAAGACGTTCATGTTCTCTGGAGTGGAGTATGGGAACTGGACGAATCAGGAAGAGCGGGTAAAGCACCTGAACTTTGCCTATGACTCCATGATGGACTTCGCTCGCGTGCTTGGCATTGATCCTGCGGCACTGAGTCTCGGTGGCAGGCTTGGTCTTTGCTTTGGCTCGCGTGGACATGGTGGCGCTGGCGCTGCAAACGCTCACTTTGAGCCCGCGAACATCGCTATCAACTTGACTCGCATGAGCGGTGATGGATCACTTGCCCATGAATACGGGCATGCCATTGCAAACCATTATGGTCGGATAGCAACAGGGCGTAGCGATGATTTAGCGGAGCTTATTGGCTACCCCTTGGCCAAAGCTGGTGAAGTCGGGAGTCCAACAAAGATCGGGAATGCCCTTCGTGATGAGTCGCTGCAAGCCTTCTATGGCTTGTTGACGGCCATCATGCGTAAACCAGAGGAAGGCGCTGATCCGAAAGACTTGTCCTCGTACACGCAGCAAAGTGACATGCTCAAGGCAGCAATCGAGTATGACCAGAAGCGATCTGATCCCTACTGGGCAACACCTGCAGAAATGTTCGCCCGTGGCATGGAAATGTGGTTTAAGGCGACGTTGGAAGAGCAGGGTGAACGGAACGACTACTTGGTGGCCAATGGCAAGAAGTTTGAAGGCGTCTACCCATCAGCGGAACAGTTGCCGCGTATCCAGCATTTCGCCTCGGCCTGGCTGGAGTCGCTGAAAACGGAAGTGCGTGCGGTTGAGCACCCTTACCTCGGCAAAGTGGACATGCCAGTTCTTTACACCCGTATGGCAGCGAATGCCCCGCTGAATAAGCAAGACCTTATTGATTTGGCTGAGGTTGAGCTTGATCGGTTGTTTGGTGAAGTGCGGCCATCGCTTGAAGTGAGTGATCGAATGGACGCTCCCGGCATGTACGTTACTGCAGCGAACCTTATGCGTCTGCACGCCGATCTGGCTGATAGTGGGACTTTCTACCATGAGGCTTGGCACGCTGCAGAACAGCAGCTGCTGTGCCAGCAGGAGCGGGTAGGGATCAATACCTTTTTCGCCCCAGGCGGAGCTGCTGCTGAGCGTGTCGTTGCTGCGATGCGCGAATGTGGTTTCCCAGACACAGTGATTAACGACGCCCAAAGCGATAGCCGCGAAATGACGGCCTATGCATTCCAGCTTTGGTCCCAAGGTGATCTGCAGCTGGGTGACTCTCGTGTACGTGAGTTTGAGCGCACCAAGCTGTTTGTCGATGGTGTAGTCGAGGTTGGCTCGTTGTTTACCGCTACGGATGCAGAGAAGCTGTTTCAGAGCTTCGCTCAAGGCAGGTTGGCCAGCAGGATTAGCCAGAACCCGGATAACGATCTGACAGCAGGTTTTGATTGGCGCGATGAGGATTATCTGGTGTGGCAAATAGACCCAGCAAGTGAGTCTCGGGCAGGGCCGCGATTCGGCTAACAGCCGGTAGGACGAAAAAGGCCGCACCTGTATGGAATGCGGCCTTTTTTTTATCAGTTAGCGCGTAAAACCCCTTCCTGCTGGAGTATATCAATTCAGATTGGCTTCAAGGTCTTCGATATCCGTGTAGCCGGATTTGAAGGTAATGCCTGAGCCGTCAGCCGGTTGGAAGAGAATGAAGGGTGTACCCAGTTCTTCTGCCTGCATCACGACGCGCGTATATGCGGCTGACTGCTCAAGCTGGCTGAAGTCTTCATCGCTGACAGAGCCGAGCAACGCCCCAAGGGTTGATTCATCGACACCAGGGGCGGTCATCATCAGCTTCAGGATGGCCCACGCCTTGTCCTCGGGCTCTTGATTGATAGCCTTTGTTGCGTAGGCCGCGTGGGTGCGGGTTGTGTCAGCCAGGTACGTTGGAATCCAGACAAGACGGGTATCAAAGCGCTCTGCTACAGCAGGCATGTCCTGAAAGAAGTGCTGGCACTTGTTGCAGCTCGGGTCGAAGACGACGTAGGCAGTGTTGGTGCCATCTGCATTGAATGCCAGCTGATTGGGTAGCTTTCCAATATCGCTGACCAGCTCCTTCAGAGCATCCTGTATTTCTTGGGGCTCGGGAGTCTCAACCTCTGGAAAGCTGCCTTCGGTGGTGATGCGCTCAACATCGTCGCGGACCCCTAACAGCATGTCGATCAACGCCTTGTCTTTGTCGGAAAGACCCTCTGTTGGCGGTAGCTGTTGAGTGCCTGCTTGAGCAGTGGGCGTCAGGCGGCTGGTGGCATCCATCATCGGCCCATTCAAAAAGTGCTCACCATCCGGCATCAAAAACACAATCCCGTCCGTTGCCGGATCGGTCTTGTTCACCAGCATGCGCACCTTAGTAATGCAGTGTCCGGCTGCACCGGCAGGGAAAGCGGGGCTGACTGCAAGAACCTGTGAGTCTGGCATGAGCCCACTGAAGAATGACTGAGCCTGCTCAGCGGTTCTCGGAGCGCACTGGCCATCAGTAATGGTCCGGTTGCCACCAACCAGGCCGTAGGTAAGCCCTAAGTACATGGCAAACCCTGACGCACAGGCAAACACAATCCCACAGCCCGCAAGCACCATCTTATTCAGAGTCAAAGCGCGATCCTCATATCGTCAAAAATTGTGTTTAATAATACTACACGAGAAAAAACAAAGCTGATAGGATATGTAGCAATTGAAGTTCGGGGTTGGTTCAAATGCATCTAGGCGAGTATGTACGGGGTTTGCCGCGCGGTGATAAGCAGCCGTTCCGGCTGAAAATGGCTGAAGCGCACAAGTGTTCAGTAGCATTGATCCGAAAATGGGAAAATTGGCCGCCCCCAGAAGACTGGGGAAAGGAAAAGGTCAGCCAACGTGCTTGTAAGCATCCATGCGATTTGGAGTCGGTTTTGATAACTGAGCAGCTGACAGAGAACAACGTGATGCGTAGCGATTTGCGTCCTGAGATTTGGGGTACGACGGAATGAGTAAGAGCCAGAAGCTGAAGGATGAGGTTGGGCCTGAGTTGCTTGAAGCCCCTGGGCTCGCTCTGCTTGTGCGGCAGGGTATGACTGCTCAAAGCGAACTGAAGGCCAAGAACCGCATCATTGCCGTTCTCTTGCTCGTCATTGTGGGGCTGGCGATTGCTCTGAATGTCACTTCGCGAAACGAGCCGGTCATCAAGCTGCTTGGCGAAACGAATGATGGGCGCATTCGCCCACTGCCTCTGTTGAATGAGCCCCTTTATAGCCATGAGGAAATTCTCAACTGGGCGCAGCAGTGCGTTCGGAAGGTCTACAAGCTGTCCTATGTCGATTGGCGCACTACGGTGCAAAACGATACCTACTGCCTTAGCGATGACGCTCGTAAGGGTTTTGTCGATTCGCTCAAGAAACTCGGCGTGCTTGAGAATCTGACCGCTGAGTTTCAAGGAACCCTTTATGCGGTGACTGAGCAAAGCGTGTTGGTCGATACCACGCCTGGCGCTGGTGGCTACGCGCAGTGGGTTGTCGATGTTCCCTACCGAGTGATGCTGGATGGAAAGCGTCGGGCTCAGATTGACGTGGTGATGCGTATGCGCATTCGTCGGGTCAGTTTGCTTTGGCGTGACGCCGGTATCTGGGTTGACTCATACATCGTCAAGCCACGAGGCCAGCAATGAGTATTTTCAAAATGACACTCACTGCAGCTCTTGTTGCGGTGACAGCTCAGAATGTGTTGGCTCAGGAATCTGAGCAGCAATCAGGTGCCGCTGTTGAAGCTCGCGCTCAACAGATACTGGTGGCTGATCCCCAAACCATCCTGAATATGCGACGTGAAATTCAGCAGTCTTCTGCTGCGCGACAAGCGCCAATTGTCGATGACTTTTCTGACGTGGTTGATCAGGACGTAGTTGATCTGGATACGTTGTTTGATGTGTCTCTTCAGCCTGACAGCGAAGTCCCGCGAATTGCTATTGCCAGATTTCAAAGCTCAGCTGTCAGCTTTATTGATGCCTACGGTAACCCTTGGCCTATCCGCCGTGTTTCATCCTACATGGAGGGAATGGTGGCCATTGATCGCGCAACTGGCGACGAGACTATCGAGCTTGATGATCCCCAGGCAGGTTCATTTACGCTGACCGCGCTGAAGCATGGCGTCGTAGGGAATCTGACTGTTTATCTTCATGGACTGGCAACACCGATCACCATTCTGCTTGAAGGCAAGGCCGGGATTTATCACCGGTCTGCAACTATTCGTGTTGCAGAGGTGGGTCCACAGACTGACACGGCAGCGATGTTCACTGATCGGTCAGTGAAGGTAGGTGCTTCAGCTAATGCGGACCTGAACTCGGTTCTTTATGGCGTATCCCCAATTGGCTCAACGCAAATGGTGGTTGAGGGAGCTGAGGGTAAGGCTTGGATTAAAGGCGAGTCACTTTTTCTGCAAACCCCGCTAGCCGTGTTCTCACCGAAAATCATTGATGTGTCGCATGGCAATGGCCGGTATCGAGCCTACGAACTGCCCCTGACAACGATGGTCGGCGGCACGAACAACTCTGGTCAGACCGTGTTCCTGCGCATTGGTCGCGCGCCTGTAGCTGAGTAAGAAAGCGAATGTCTGATTTTAAAGAAGAAGATTTACACCTGACTGCGACAGTTGATGATCGGCACAGCTATGACAGCGGGTATGCGGATGTAGGGCCGGTACGCGGTGGTTCTGCACTGAAGGCCATCTTCAATCCTGCGAACAAGATGCGGCTTGTCTTCATGGGCATTGCGGCTGCTTTCTTGGTCGTGGTCCTGTTCTCCGTGACAGTCGGATTTGATGAGCCTGAGCAGGGCAACCGTAGTCTGAGTGCCAGCCAAACAGGTCGAGTGAACATCAACGGAAGTATTGAGGGCGACTCAAATAGCCTGATTCAACAAGAAGAGCGCCGACGTTACAACGAAGACGTGTTGCCGACGATTCAAGAGACAGACCCAACGGCACACCCGCTGCTTAATGCCGAGGTGAATGATTACCGGGTCGAGGAAGTAGATGTAAACCCATTCCCAGTAGAAGAAGAGGGCAAACCTCGCAATGTCAGCGAAGCGCTGGGGGTTGAAAGCAGCGAAAGACCGCAACGGAGCAGACAGCAGACCGACTACCGGAGTGTTGATTCCTTGATCCAGGGGCTTATTGAACAAGAAGGGGAAGGACGTAGACCGCAACTATCTGCCGTCAGCTGGACCTACGAGGTGGCAGACCAGGCGACCCCTTCAAGTGGCGCAGGGTTTAGCCAGCCGGTTCAAAACACCCAGGCTGCCAATGAGAGTGCCGCTGATAGCTGCAAGCCTTATTTGGCCCGTGCCGGGAACATGGTTATGGCAACAACTGATCTGGCCCTTAACTCTGACGTGCAAGGCCCGGTGTCTGTGACCATTCGTAGCGGTCGCCTGAGAGGCGCCCAACTGATCGGCGCATTTGAGCGGGCGGAAACATGGCTGCGTATCAATCTGACCAAGATGGTTTTTGAGGATGAGACGAAGGCCATTAGCGCCATCGCTCTCGATACTCAGACAACGCTGAACGCAGTTGAAGGACAGGTTGACCGCCATCTGTTGTATCGCTACGGCTGGTGGGGTGTTGGTACGACCCTGAAGGCCATTGGTAAAGCAGCGGAAATGAACGTCGATTCCGAGACTTACGTTTCAAATGGGACGGTTATTCAAGACACAACATCTGATTCGTCGCGAGAAGCCAAGATCATGCTTGGTCAGCTTGGCCAAGACATGGGCGATGTTTTTCAGGACCGCTTGAGCAGACCAATCACCGTATCGCTGCGAGTTGGCGATGAGGTGGGTGTTTTCTTCATGGACGATGTTTGCAGCGCAACTAACTGATTTGAAGCGAGAGTAGATGATGAGCGTACAGGACAACAAAGAAGAGTTTGACTTCGATCTGGACGTTGCGACTGCAACATCGGGCGGTGTTTCTGGAGCGGGTAACGATAGCGGTAACGGCGAAGGACTGAATGCAGGGTCTGATAACTTCGACCTTGATATTCCAGTGGATGAACCCCAGGCGGATGCGCCGAAAAAGAAATCTGGGGCAGGGAAAGTGCTTTTGATTGTGGGTGGGGTGTTGCTTTTGATCATGGTGCTCTTGCTTGGGCTCGTTGCTGTAAAAGTAGCCATGCGTACCGAACCTCCAACCCCGCAGCAGACTAACTCAGCCGCTGGCTTTGATACCGGGGCAGGTTTTACCGGTGAGGGTGTGCCTGCAACTCAGCTGCAGGACACCGATCAGGTTCCAGCCTTTGAGGATGAATCCTCCCTTGAGTCAATTGACTGGGGCGACTCTGTTCAGCCAACCGTTGACGAGCAAATGGCCGACCAAGGCCAGCCATATCAACCCCAGGACGCCTCTAGCAACGTGCCGGTTGACGGCATGATCACCATTACGGATGGGATCAGTCCGCAACTGACGCTGGAAGAGCAGGAATTTGACCGTGTGCTGGCTCAGACCGCTAGCTACGAGAACTTGCCTGCCGGGGTCGTAATTGATGAGTCAGTCATTCGCAACAATGTTCAGAAGCGTCGGTTTGAGCAGATGGAATCCGATATCTCTGAGACCCGTAAAACCATCAGTGAAGTGAGCACGGCTCTCCAGTCAATTACAGGAACGGTCTCGGAGCTGAGCACTGCCATTCAGGCGGGAAGCGAGAGTCAAGCCCAGCTGGCAAAGACCGTTGATGAGCTGAGTGCAAAGGTTGAAGCGGCGGCCAACAACGATGAGGTTGTTGCGAAGCTGCAGCAGGATATTCAGCGGATCGAACAATCTGTGAAGTCCGCTGTAGAGCAGTCACGAACCGCTCAAGATGCCAGTAGCCGAGCTATCACGCTGCAAACAGCACAGGCACAGCAAGCCCGGCAGCGCGCTGCAGCACAACCTGCGGCTCCTGCACCTGCACCTGCACCTGCACCTGCACCTGCACCTGCACCTGCACCTGCACCAGCACCCACGGCACAGCCGGTTGCGGCGGCAAAACCTGCCACCCCTGCGCCGGTTCAAGCGGCACCGAGGGCCGTAGCAGCAGCCCCTGCACCAACACCGGTAGCTGACCACTGTGCAGGTAAGCCAACGTCCCAGGTATGGCGTCTGAAAGGTGTGAACGCAGAAAACGCTTATGTGACTCGTCCGAGTGACCGTACTGGCTTGATCGTTCGCGTTGGCATCGAGGTTCCTGGCTTCGGTCGAGTGCTCAGTTTGAACCCGAGCAACCGAACGCTTTGCACTACTTCAGGCACGATTGGCCGATAAGGGTTAGAAGATGGACTTTGGGAAAGTAGCAACACAGATGGGTGACTTGTTTATCAACTTGTCTACCCAGTATAGCGCGATTCTAAATTTCATCTTTTTGATCTGCGCATGTGCCGGTGTGTTTATTTCAATCTCCGGTATTTTCACCATGATTCGTGCTGGTGACAGGCAAAAGCAACAACCCGTCTGGAGCGTTGTTGCAGCGAAAGTTGTTGCCGGTGCGTCTCTTATCGAATTGAGTATGTGGGCAAACGCATGGTCAGCAACTATCTGGGCGAATACTGACCCACTTGAAATTAGTGCATACAGCAGTGCCAGTGGTGATTACACAACGAAAGCGATGTATGCAGCGCTGGGCATGATGGCTATTGCTGGGTATGTGGCTATCGCTATGGCCTATTTTCAGATTTCTGGATTAGGGAATGTTTCTCAAGAAGGGAGGGGAAGCAAAATCGGGTCAATCTTGTCGAGGCTGGTAGCGGGGTCGGCACTAATTTCCGCAGTGCATCTAATTAAATATTTTGAGTAAAGACCGAGGGTAAATTATATGAAATCTCTATTTGGTAAAGTACAGGCATTTGCTTATGTGAACGCAGGTGCAATCACTAAGACAGCTGCTACCGTTGTGGCTCTGGCGATTCCTACTGCCGCTCACGCACAAAATTCAGTTGCAAATATCCTGACGGGTATTGAAGGCGAACTTCGAGAAATTATGCCTATTGCAATGCTGATCATTGGGGCTGTCGGCATGATCATTGCCGGTATCTCGCTTATTTCTGCGTGGTCTGCCAAAAAGAACAAGCAACCACTTGAATGGCAGGGCTGGGGTATTGTAATCGGCGCCCTTGTGACGATTGTGCCCCTGATTGTTTCGTCTTTTACAGGCACGTTGTCTGGTGGTAATGCAGACGGCTCGCAAATGATTGATTCGATGAACCTTAACAGCTACTAAGGCTGATCATGGTTAGCACGATGGCAAAACATAAGCCTATGCTTACTTTTGGCACTGTACCCGACCTCGATATGTTCTCAAAGTACATGGATGGCGCTTGGGAAAAACAGCCTCTGTTAGCAAAGGTTGGGTACGCCGTGTTGGACCGTGATAGTTTTACTTGCAGGCATTGCGGCTTTAAAAGCCGCTCTGCCAGCAAGCAAGGTATTCGTCACGGGTGGATGTATCCTGTGTGTTTGAAACACTCGGGCTACTTGCCAGTTGATGCTAATCACTCAATAACGCTATGTGCGTTTTGCCTTTCTTACCAAGCGTTGAACTGGGCAACCTCAACCAGTTTCGTTGGTGGTCAGGAAACGGTTGCGCCGGGATTTTTTATTGGCCTGGAACAAAGAAGCCAGGCTGAATTAAACAGGCTAGCACTGTATGTAGTTTCTGTTATTTCTTCTGCCTCAATAGGTAGTTCAAAAGGCGGCGAAGAGGGTGCCGCTATGGCGATTGATAACGCCATGAAGGCGCGCCAATCTACGCTTCATGATTCGATGCCTCTCTATATGCCGGGCTTTGATTTTTCTTTCGCACGCGGCCTTTCTTTGCTGCATGAAGAGTTATACTCACGACGTTCTGAGGTTATTCCTAGCTTGCGCTGGTGGCCCAATGTACAGTATTGGGAAAAGCAGGGCTTTTTCTGGCGTAAAGCAAGTTATTAAATCGGGGTGAGTCTTGTCTACAGCAATCGGTGTTGCACTGTTTTTTGATGGAACTCCATTCTGCCGTGAAGGTGGAATTGCTTGCCCTTTCCGTGGCGAACCTTTCGAGTTTGGTGCAGTCAGCGATTTGCCGTCACATACACTTTGGGTTACCAACTGCAGTGTTGAAGATTTAGTTAAAGCCAATCTGCACCGCAACCCTAAGATTGCTCACAACGGTTACTACAAGACCCGTCTTGATCAGATTGTAAATGAGCTTGGGCTCGCAACATTCAACCCATTTGAGAGAGCTGCACTGCTGGCAGAATTGCTGGGAATAAGTGCTGAAATGGCGAAGCTGCAGCTTGGCTTTGCGCAACACCCGGTTCGTGGTTTGGCACAGGCTGTTGGCCAGCTCTATGGTCTAACAGACTGTGCTGATGGCAGTGCGGTCCAGCAGGTGGCGACTCTAGCCAGTCAGCGGTATACCCAGTGCGAGAGACCGCGCCGTCTTGAGCGCCCCGAGGTGTTCTCGTTTTGGATGCCGCGCTATGAGTGGGCTCAGAAGCTGCTCAACACGCCTTTGCCTAGCAATGAGACTTTGCAGGTCATCCCGCCGCATTCGCTGCCAAGTAACGGCCAGGACGCCGCCCAACTGGTCGAATGGGCCAAAGAAAACCGTATCCCATTGTTCGCCAAGATTCGGATTCACGCCCTGGAAGAGAATGTTGGTCGCTTGCTCAACTATGGTGCCGGGGCCAATGCAGTAACCAGTCAGACTGCTGATGGCGGCGCTGTCACTGTTCGCAATAGCCGGGAGTGGTGCGCGCTACCAGAGTTAGAAGTGCTGGCCGAGTCTGGTGATATTGAGCTTGAACGTGTTGCGATGAGCACCGGCTGGGTATCGCCGGGGCTGCATCCGTATGCGAACAAGCTGGCTCCGGTTTCCTATGCCTACGGAATTGTGGCTGAAAACCTGTGGGCAGGTGTTATGCGGCGCCCGGATCAGACGGGCAGGGTCTCCCGAAACCTTTCGACTGCATGGCTGCAGGCAGAAGATCGAATGCACTGCCTGCGTGTGGCTGAGCGCATCGGTGACTTGGGTATGGACGTGATTAGCTACGGCAATGGCCGTGTCACTGTTGCCTGTCCGGTGGCAGTCCGTAACCTCATTCCAAAGGTTGCACGAGAACAGGGTGTACTTTACCCGGCTTCCTTGAAAGACCTGCCTCATTATGAGCCTCGCAGTGATATTCCAATGCAAGTGCTTCAGCACCTCATCAATACCGGCTCGCATGCCCAAATGAACGAGGTCAACAAGACTCTCCTGCAGATGATGAGGGAGGCCCATGAAGCTAAATGAGCAGCAACAGGCCATCGTAAGCCACCCCTACGATCAATCACTTGCGGGCTATGCCGGGCCGGGTTCAGGAAAGACCGCTGTCATCGTTCGGCGAACGGTCGATATAGCGGCATCACTGCCATCAACGTCCTACGTCCAGATGCTGACTTTCAGCAACAAGGCGGGCAAGGAAATGCTTGAGCGCCTGCGCCGCCTTGCTGACCACGCAACACTGCAGAAGGTGCGTTGTGATACCTACCACACATGGGGCTTGAAGCGGATCAAAGACGATCCTGAAGGCTTTGGGCTTCAGCCCGGATTTTCGTTGCTGAGTGAAAGCGACACACTGCGAAGCATCCGTGCTTTGGCTAAGAGCAACGGGTTGCCGAAAGACCTTGCAGAAGAGGATCGCCGTCGCCTAAACCCCAAAAATTGGCTCAACACATGGTCGCTCGCGCGACAGGCTGGGTACGACGTTACAAATCCGGCCAACCGTGAAGCGCTGACCGAACGCTTGATTGAGGCGCATGGCCTTGAGGGTTATGAGGTCTCATTGGCTTGGGAGACGCTGACCGGTTTTGAAAAGGAGAAGGCGCAGGCCAATGCCGTCGATTTCGATGATCTTCTCTTCAAGCCGCTGCTCAGATTGGCCCGTGAGGAAGGTTATCGTGAACAGATTAACCGCGACGTTGGTCATGTCGTCGTGGATGAGTTTCAGGATACCAACCGCATCCAGTACGAGCTGCTGCGCTACTGGGTGCAAGGGCATTGTGGTGTAACGATGGTTGGCGATGACGACCAGTCGATCTATGGCTGGCGCGGCGCCGAAGTCGCGAACATGCGCCGATTTCAGATGCACTTTAATGCAGCTGAACTGAAACTGGAGCAGAACTACCGGTCAACCAGGAGGATTGTCGATTCAGCGACCCGTTTGATTCGCAATAACCCAGACCGGCAAGACAAGACACCATTTTCTGATGGTGAGCCCGGCGTTGACCTGACGCTTAACTGCTATCAGGACAGCTACCAGATGAGCGCAGGTATCTGTGACGCCGTTCAGAAGTTGGTTGATGGTGGTGCCAAGCGCAACGAAATCGCGGTGTTGTATCGAACAAACCGTATGGCGATGGTGCTTGAGGGTGACTTGCGCCGTCGAGGTATTCCATACCATGTGGTTGGCGGCATGTCGCTTTTTGACCGTTCGGAGATTGTGGCCGTTAGCTCGGCCATTAGGTTAGCTAACAATCCGCGCGACACCTACGCCTTGCAAAACCTCATTCCGTTCATTGATGGTGTCGGCCCTGGCTCCGGGTACATTGTCCAAGAATGGCTTGAGGAAGATGATTCGCGCTCTGTTCATCGGCTTGAGGACACAATCCCCGGCCTTTCAGCCAAGCGTCAACAGGCGTTGAGCGAGTATATCTCTGAGCTGGTGTTTGAGGTCGGCTCAAGCGCAAACCCTGTCCAGTTTATCGAGTGGGTCATTGAAGGGCCAATGCGTGTTTTGGCGCGCGAGACTGATGACGAGGTGCGGCGCCGTAAGGAGAGCTTCCTAAGTGTTCTGGCTACGGACATTGAGGCAGAGCTTTCAGAGCGGCAAGTGCTCGACCCCAAAGCGCGCTGGCAGGATGTGCTGCTCGATGCTGCGTTGCGAGAAGCCCGGCAATCAGAGGGTGATGAAGCACAGATTACCCTCATCACCATTCACCGCTCGAAAGGGCTTGAGTTTGATCACGTCCTGATTGCCGGTATGAGTGAAGGGCTAATGCCGCTTGAGCCTCGAAACATGGATGACGAAGACGTTGGTGTTATGCAATCGCATCAGGCAGAAGAGCGCCGACTGGCCTTTGTTGCAGCCACGCGCGGGCGCAAGACCTGCGACACCTACCATGCCAATGAATATCGGTTTCCTGGCAGCAAGCAGGAACAAACTTTCAAGCCTTCCCCGTTCGCTCGTGAGCTGGGGTGCAAGGTAATCACACATGGCGCCGCGCCAAGGCAGTCGGGCCATTTTCAAAATGATCTGAATGAAGTCGATGCAGACAGCCTCAAGGCAACTGTTGCTGCATTTCGCGAAGCATTTCCGGGGGTTTAATTTATGTTTGCAGATACGGTGCTTGGCACGATTGATGATGTTGCCCGTGGGGTGCGCGGTTGGTTGAAGCAGGACCATAGCCAGTATTTCCCGATTGCTTGCCCACACACCAAGCAAATCCTTGCCTTGGATAATGGCTCTCTGCTGAGTGTCGTCAAGGTGAACGGATACAACGGCCAATTCTTTCCGGCGAACTTTGAGTCGCTGCGTAAAAAGTGGGCGCAGTTCACCCAGACCCTAGCCAATGACGCGACTACTGAAGGGCTCGATCTGTTCTGGTCTTATGAATACGATCCCAATGGCATGACCGGTAAGACCCAGGCTTATCGCGGCCCGGTAATTGATGCCTGTGAGTCGCGCGGACTCAATGTGCGGGATATTTACGAAGAGGATGCTGAAGTCTATGCCGCCATTTGTGCGACTGAAAAGCAGTATCTTCTGGTAGTGACGCACCTGAACTCATTACCCAAGGCTGATCGCAAAGCGGCGCTCAAGCAGCGGACCAAGGGTATGGCAGGTGTCATGCAAGGCCAGGGCGCGATGACTATGGCGCTGGGTGTTAAAGCCCTAGAAGTGGTACACGAGCAGCACGTCAACAAAGTGCTTTCGTTCATGACCGGTTTGGAAGTGCCTTACGACGTTGAGCGGTTGGATGCCTCGGATGCGTTGACGGAAATGCGCATCAGCCTGATGCCTGAGACAACGGCGTCAACGTGGAAGCCGATCTTGAATGTGACGCGCAGCCGATTCCGCCCTACTGAAAATGTCGATGAATCGCGCCGGAAAAATGCGGGCAACGGCCAGCCTACTGACTGGACATTCGCTCTGCCACCACCACTGGCCCAGCAGATGATGCCCAATGAAGTGCTGGACCTCGGCAAGTACGCAGTGGTGGGCGACCGTATTTACGCGCCGATGCATATCACGGAGCTGGCTACGCATCCTGAGCCGCTTGAGAAGCTGTTAAGCGCCTGCCACCGCCGCAAGCTGCCGATGCGGATTGTGTACACCATATCGGCGGATAGCGCGTCAGCCAACTACTGGAATCGGTTGTTTGCTGATTTCTTCAGCTTCATGTCTGCCAGTAACCGGCAAATCTCAAAAGCCGATAAGGCGATGACCGCGTACAAAGAAAGCAATGGCGCTGTTTATGGCTATGGCATTTCAGCAACGACTTGGGTCAATACCAATGTCATGTACACGAAGACAGGCCAGCCCCTCTACAACGTGGCGACACTTCAGCGCCAGGCGGCTGAGCTTGAGACTTTGCTCCAGCAGTGGGGTGGCCAGCAGGTAAGCACGCTCTTTGGCTGTTCGATTGAGTCGGTGATGAGTGCAACACCGGGGTATATGGCAGTACCGAATTGCCCGAAAGCGCCTCAGATCGAGCTTGATATCTTGGCCCAGTTGCCATTGATGCGGCCAACCAATCGCTGGTCGCCGGTCGATTCTATCTGGTTCACGACCAGAGACGGCGTGCTGAGCCCATATCAGCCTATGAGTGAGCTGCAGTCGTCCATGGTTCAGTTTGTGCTAGGGGGCATGGGGTACGGTAAATCTAACTTCATTTCTGAAACGCTGTTCAACATGGCCACGTCGCCGCGCGCGGTGGAAATGCCCTATTTGCGGTTTATGGATTTTGGTGCATCAGCTGCAGGCGTGGTTGATATGGTCAAGGCGTCACTGCCTGAAGATCGCCAGCATGAAGCTATTTTTGAATACTTCGATACCTCCGGGGGCATGATCAAGAACCTGTTTGATACGCCTCTCGGGTTGCGGTATCCGTTGAGTGCTCAACGGGAATTTTTGATGGTTTGGTTGATGCAGCTGTGTTCGGAGCTGATCAAGCAAATTGGGGTATCTACCCTGTCATCAATGATCAGTACAGCAATCGACCGCGCTTACATGATGTGCGATACCAGGACCAACTTGGCCGAACGTCAGTTTTACACCCCGCAGGATTTACCCGAAGGGATCAGTGAAGGCATTGCAAAGTATGAGCTGGAGATTGACGACCGGACAGACTATCTGGAAATCGTTGATCAGCTGATTGCGATAGGGTTACGCAACAAGGATCAGCATGTTCTGCATCTTGCCAAAGTTATCCAGCGCTACGCAGTGCCAGACTTCAATACCTTCATTCGGGCGCTTGACTCGCTGCGCGACCAGTTCTCGTCAGTGCCCAAACTGCCAGGTGGAACAGATGCGATAGATGCTGTCAGCACCGCGTTGGTAAATGCCGCCAAGCAGTTTCCGCTTTTCGTTGGACGGACGACGCGCGATATTTCAGAAGCCCGCATCTGTGTCTTCGATATGTCCAAGGCGTTTGGCCGGGATATCAGCGATTACGGGAGCTGGAAGCGATCAGTCTATTTCTTGGTTGCATACCGGTTGTTGACTGAAGACCTGTTCGTCAGTGTTGATCAGACAGGGGGCGAAATGGTGATCGACCAAGAGCGCCTACAGCTGTCTGACGAACTGCTGGAATACCACATGCAGTACCTCAGACGCCAAGATGCGATCCTCAAAATGTTCGGCGCTGACGAGATTCACAACCTTGGGAAAGCGCCTGGAGCCCTTGAAATCATTGCCTCTGTGACGTTTGAAGCACGGAAATACCGTGCCGGTCTGTTACTTGGTTCACAGAATATGGATCACATGCCGGATGACGTGGTAGAATTGGCCACCAGTGTATTTATTTTTGGCGCCAATCAGTCGGCGGTCCAGGCGAAAGCCCTCGGTAACCGGTTGGGCCTCAGTGATGACGAGGTGCATGCGCTTGCTGCGGTTACGCAACCCAACGCCGAAAAGGGCGCAGAAGTGTTCGTAATCCACAAGACAACCTCTGGCACACAGCGCATGTTGCTCCAGTTCAGGCTGGGCACAATTAAACGCTGGGCCTATGCAACAGACGCAATGGAGCGGACGTTGCGTAAGATGCTGTATATGCAAGGCCCGTCAACGGCATGGGCACGGAAAGTCTTGGCCGAGAACGTCAAGGACGTTAAGAAAGCCATCAAAATTGAACGATCAGTGAATACTGGTTTAAGTGAGGAAGATGCGCTTCGCGCAATCGCTGCTAGGCTCTTACAGAAGGCCGATTCAGCGATCATTTGAGGTGATTTAGGTGCTCATTACAGATTATGCGGTTGGTCGGGATGCCAAAAAGAAACCCCTGTGCTTAGTAGTGAAGGGGGTTTTGTTGACGGACTGTCAGACTGGTCCGGCGGTACTCAACCGTCGCGCCACCAGAACTGATCTGGTCCAATCATTCGTTCAGGACAGCGGTGAGCATGAATTTATCGTGTTTCCTGACCTTCCGTCTGATGTAATCGAACTTCTTGTGGATGGCGCTAGTCTGACTATCCACGACGATGAAGATCAGATGGAAATCAGCTGTATGCTGGAGCAGAGCGCTCCCAAGGTGGCCACTAAATGAGTCAAAAGAACGTCTTGGACCAGTGCGTCAGTTTTGAACTGCGCGGTCCTGCTCATGCCTCACTGACAGAGGTGAAGGGCAACAACACAATTGTCCGTCGCGCGGAGACAGACTGGAGTGCAGTCGTGAAGGGTAAGTCTCTGATTGACAACCGAACAACTGACCTGCTCGACTTGTACCCGCGTCCGCGTAACGTATTGTCTCAGATGACCGAAATGATGAACGCAGCTACCGCTGAGACAGCCCAGGGCAACAAGCCACCGGGAATGCGTTGATCAAGCAGTATCCCGCACCAACGTGATGTGAGCACCATCGCTATTGGGCAGAGGAATGGAAGCCTCTCTTCTGCCATCACATCTTCTTTCGCTATCGCGCGGCACATTGAATCTCACTCTCTTCTTCGCCCAAGTGTCGCCTTCCATCAGGAAGGGCATGCTAGCGTAGATCAGCCGTGACGAACGGCTTTCTCCCGCACCCCAAACAACATTCGCTTTGACGTGCTTGGCTATACGCTTATGCCAGCGAACACCGGTAGCCCCTTGCTCAAGAATCATGTTGGCCAGTTCGTGCTGGTTGTCGGCAATCAGGGCTTGTACCGAATCATCGACACTCATCATGTAGCTGGTGCTGAGCCGCTTGGCGATTGTGAATCCGACGCAGGTCAGGTCGTCTGCCGGGATGATCGGCACTTGTCGCCATGCCTGCAGCGGGTGGAGGCGGGGAGCCCCGGCCTCTCGATAGATCGCTCTGAGCTGGACGGCGGAGTAGCCTTGCTCAAGCAAGCTGTGGACTGCGGCGTACAGGGCCGACTTCGCCTCGTTGAGAGCGTGGGTCAGCTCGATAACATGGCTTGGGACACTGAACAGGCCGGGGTAGCGGTTGACCTCGCCATTGATAGAGTCGCTGGCCATGTTGGTGTCACAGACGGCCATGCGCAGAAGGTATTCAGCGCTGCCTTCGCGCTGATCATAGGTGTTCGGATCGAACATGACCCCTTGGTAGACTTCAAGGTTTTTCGACCACTCTTCTAGGCACTCATGCACAGCACGGTATGCCTTTGCCACCTGATCTTCTGCGCGATTCATCGGCTGCCTCTCCTATTACAAAGTGCGCTTCTTGAGCACCTTTTTAACGACGCCCTGGGCAGGTGCTTTCTTAGCTAAAGTCTTGGTCTTGGGTTTGACGGATTGCTTCGGGTTTTCTGGCGTCGGTACTTCACCCGGTTGGCGCCAACCGCCTTGGTTCACAATGTCTTCAAGTGAGCTGTGACCACGACTGACGGCTTCAATGTCGAACACTGCTTTGATGTATTCCCAGTTGTTCGGGTTTTCCTTCAGCAGCGTGGAAATAAGCCAGGCAAGAACACGGGTCGGCTGAGCAGCCTTGTCCCAAGCTGTGGTGTCGGTCACACGGTAGAAGCTAGAAACGTCATATCCGAGGTAGACTCCGATCTTGGCTACCTTGAAGTCGGGATCAACAGCTTTGATCAGCTCGATCAATTCTTTCAGTGACGGGGGGTGGATGCGTGGAATATGCTCAAAGAATGCAGCATACATGCGAAGCAGCAATGAGATATTCGGCTTCAGCTCGCCCTTTTTGAGTGTGCCGTACCAAGCAGAGGTGTTGATACCGAATGCGTTACCGCTTTCGGTCAGCTTCAAATCCGCCTGCTCATTGAGCTTTTTCATGTCGTAGCCAGTGAGCGGCTTGTCGCTGGTGAACTCTTTGAGGCTGGCAGGCACCTTCTCACTGAGCTTTTCGCTGTATTTAATAGCCATCTTGGGTTCCCTCGTATTTTGTCTTATACTATCAGAAAGAATGCGCAGGATTGGTGATGCCTCAAATTAGTGTTAGCACAGTTCAGTTTTTCAAGGCTGGCCAAGATGGCATGCCGATTGATGACGAGCTGCAATTGAGTAGCGTAGATAAGCGCTTTCCTGAGCTTCGCTTTCCGGCGAAAGGTCGGACGTTTCTCTATGGTCACGCTAACCCAGGTGTGACTTATCTCGTTAATATGGCCGCTGCAGTTGAGCTTGAAAGCGCGCCCACTGAGATTTCTGTCGAAATTGAAAACTGGGTAAAGCATAAAATCCGCCTGAGCGCTGAGCCAGGGCGGGGTATTTTTACCACTCGGTTCCTGAGTCTTTCGCGGGCAACCAAGGAAGTCATCGAGCTGATTCAGGAAATTTGCGACAAGCCGGACTCGCCCATGTTCAGCGATAACGGTCGAATCAGGTTCCCTGAACGCCTCGATCTGCTCATGGAAAATGAGTTTTTCAAACATTTGTGGGTTATTGCCTACACGGTTGAAACCCAAGCGATTGGGGCCGTCCAGGTCGCCACTCTGTTCAATGAGGATGCCGTTGTTGAGATTGCCACGAGTCCGCTATTGGAAGCAGTAGACCTATATTTTTGAAAATCTCTCTACCTGATCGAAGAAACCCGCCAATTGGCGGGTTTTTTTTGGCCTTAAATTGACACCGAATTAGTCGAATATTGTCATGGGCGCCCTTTATTTGTGTGCCTGATACTACGCTGCGCACTGAGTTAGGCTGGCGTTGGCTATGTCTGTCTCTGAGGGCTGCGCAATCCCAGTCAGTGGCACTGTTGCAAGCCTATGTCCTCTGCTATTATCGTGCGTACAGTAATATTGAACGCGGTGCGCAATGTTCTCAAACCTCCCACAGTCAGCAGTCCTAGAGCAGGCCAACATTGATCGTTGGCTGGGCTGGATGAAGCGCAATGAGCCCGAGCGCCTTCAGTGGCACGTTGAGCGACTGAAGGGGTTTGGTGGCAGCGACATTGGCGCAGTTGTTCGCGGGGTGACTGAGCGCAGCGGAAGCGGGTTTAGCACCCTTGATCGCGTCATCGAGCAGAAGCTGATGAAGCGTCTGCCGTTCAAAGCTGACGAGAACATGATTCGCGGCACCGTACTGGAAGAGCTGGCCCGGTTGGCAACCATGTACCGCTACGGCGCCGTGATTGATCGTGACGCTAGTAAAGCCATGCGCGATGGCAAGGCGCGTCCGGGGTATGAGTGGCTTGTTGGCAACGAAGACGACTTCTTGATTTTGTCTGGCCGTCGATTCCTGACTGACTACAAGGTGCCGTCGAGTTTCGATGAAAACGTCGATTTCGACTACGAGTGCCAGCTCCACCATTACAACCTCAAGGCCCGGATGGCGAACATCAAGACTGACGGCATGCTGCTGATCAAGCTCGATCTTGCCACCGAACTGGGTCACTCCCTTGCTGCCAAATTCCCAACCATGGATGACGCCGAGAAGCATGCCTTGGCGCGCATGATTGCCAAGACCGATGTGCCCGGTATGCGCGTTGTCGCTCTGGGTGTTGAGCACAAGCAAAGCCTAGACGTGGATATTCTTGAAGCTGGCCGTTACGCATGGGAAGAGTATGTACTCAACGGCGTGGTCCCTTTAATGGATCAGCGCCAGCTGCATGATCTGGATGAGACCCAAACTCTCAATCTGGGGAACCTCCAGCAGCAGTACGCAATGGCAAAGGCCGGGATCAAGTACCTGGACACCATTGTTAAGTCGGCAGAGGCGGGCATTAAAGAGCTACTGACTGACGCTGACCTCACAAGCGCCAAGCTGCCGGTGAATCTGGTCAACGTCAAAGCAAAGAGTCACGACAAGGCGCTGTTGATCAGCGAAGCGCAAGCGCTGGGGGCAACCCCTGAAGACCTGCAGAGCGACAAACCTGTTTATTCGGTTAAGGCGCTGGTTGATGAAATCAAGCGCCTTAATGGTGACGAGACTGCACCACACCTCTACGAGCAGAAAGCTGACCCTGCCAAGGCCAAAGCCTACTTGGAGCAGCTGGGCACGGTGGACATGGATTCACTGCGCGAGCCCGGCGTTTCTATCTCCCTCTCACGCAAGCAGAAGGACGTTGCCCTCTATGGGGCAATGGAAGAGCAGGCGGAGCAGCATTTTGAGCCCTGGCTGAATAGAGACCGTATTGAGGGAATGTTGGAGCAAGACCTTGGAGCTGATCATGACGATCAACTTGAAGAGTGGATGAATGCTGCGGCTACGGGGACGCAGCAGGAGCCACAAGCGGCTGAAGCCGACCAAAAAACCGAACACCCCATGATCCGCGCAGGTATGCGGTAGGAGAACGACATGTCAGATAACAACGTGATTGGCTTCGATTTTGAAAATCGTCTGCGGAGTTCATTGAACCCGACACGGCGAGCTAATAATCAAGAATACTTCTTGATGCAGGTGAAAGTGGTTGCCCAAGACCCCAACAATCCGCGCGCGTTGAAAGTGGCCGGTATCCGTCTCGATAACGAAGAGAAGGTGATTGTTGAAACCAAGGCCAACGCCAGTGGACAGCACCTCCCTGTAAAGGGCTCATTGATGCGTGCTGACAAGGTAAAAATTACCGGTAATGTTCCGGGCAGCCACACAAAGTACACCGCCGAGTATTACCACGCTTACGGTGAAAATGACTTCTGCCTTGAGGTTGCAGCTTTGGCTAGACGCCCTCAAGACCGTGCGGGCAATGGCCGGTTTTCAGCTGACGTAATGTTTGCAGATACCACTGCGCATACCGGCACCCTTACGATTGGTGATCTGGCAGGACCGGACGGCTTGAAGAAGCTGCTGCCCTTTATGAAGCCGTGGGAGTTTGAGGGGCAGTCAAAGCTGACTCACGACATTAACGGCAAAAGCCTCTGGGAAACCCCATTGCTGGGTGTCAGTCCTATGCTGAACTTGCGTATCGGTCTCACATCAGAACTGACTGTATTTGGTGCTTCGGTCGGGCTGGATGATAGCCGCAAGCCCGTTCTCCCGACTGACGCGAAGATCATGGAAACCCTGCAAAGCAATCGTGTGCTTATGGAGCATATCGAGGTGTTCCGTAAGGAGTTCACGCGGCCTGAAGACCCTCACATTCCGATTGAAGTGATCCCCATGATCAGGGTCGCGGTAGGTCATGACTGCCTTAATGGTGAAAATGAAAAGTACCTCAAGGTCAAGCAGTTGTTTGAGCTGAAGGGCGTGAAGGGTGGTGCCAATGAAAACGAGAACCCTGAGCGCCGTGTTTGGCGAGATTGCGCCCTCGCACACCTGAAGGTGAGCAGGCAAAACCGTTTGCTGGTCGTGGATATGGTTCCGGGCGGGCGTGGTGAGACAATGCGCAAGCTCCCATTCACCGCGAACGAGCAAGTGTTTGAAGCCAAAATGCAGAAGGCAAGAGAGGCGCAGATGGCCGAGTCTCTTAACAGCGCGCCGGAGGCGCCAAAGCAGACTGCTGCCCCCGACCGTCAACCAGCTCAGCAACCGCAAGCAGCATCAGCGGCGCCTCAGAAGCAAGCCGCTACGGCATTCGATTCTTTTGAAGAAAACGTGTTCGCCGATCAGCCCAATACCAACCCGGCTCCAACACAGCAACAACAGCCCCATAGTGGCCCGCGTATGACGCAAGCAGCAGCTGATTACATGGCAGCGGCAGCTGGCGCCGATGAGGGTGACTTCACTGAGCACTTCTTCAAGACTGAAGCCGACTTCGACGAAGTTCTGACCAACGATATCGCAGCAATGGAAGCCTTCAACCGCTCGCCCGAGCCCGATCAGGGGCTTGAAGATGCGTTTGAGGAAGCGCAGCGCAAGCTGGAATCTCGCAGCCGGTATCAAGGCCCAAAAATGTAATAGAGCATGGTCCGCCATGTGCGGGCCATGAGTCGGAGTCGTTATGCATCAAAAACCTTGGCTCGATATGAGCGCTTACAACATGCGACTGGCTCTTGCCCGTGATACTGACGGCAACGGGGCGCATGAGCTGGTGATGGTAGGTACGGGCGTGAGCAATCATCATGATCGCCTGGAGTACCTTGGATTCCGCCGTGATATGCGGTTCCCTGATAAGGACTACTGGATTCGTCCGCTGAAGGGCATGACCCACGGGCCGATCCAAGCACAATTCCCTGATGCTGTGTTGGACATGATGGATGCTGACGTCATCATGCCTGCATTGCGTTTGAAACAACCCCAGCCGGTCGCACGTAAGCGACCGCAAATCACCGAGGGCAATACCAATGGCACTGAACAGCGTAATGCACGAAGCGTATCTGGACCTGCCGCTGGACGTGCAGATGATGCCGGAACTGGAGGGTCTGCCGTACTGGAGCGCAGTGACGCACCAGCTGCTGCTGGAAGTGGACCCGACCAAGCTGAAGGAGCTGAACGAAGCCAATCGGCTGAAGAGCTATCTGGCGGAAATGCAGGAGAAGCTGTCGGAGCTGCAGGCGGAGACAATCGCCAAGTGGAAAGCGGCGAATCCGAAGAAGGAGGGCGCGAGCTACCTGGAAGCAGCCAGTTGGGAGAACCACGCGAAGCTGGCAGCGCGGGAATTGATCCGCAACGATCTGGCGGACTTTCTGGGGATCACGCACTAAGCGGCGAGACGCCAGCCGAGGCGGCGTCTGAGGCTGAGGCAGAGCCAGGCGCGGCAACCCCTTCCGAAGAGCCTGAAAGTGTTACCAGCGAGCTGGTTGAAGCCGCTGATGAGGGTGTGGAGCCAGCTGCAGACGAACAGACTGCAGAGCCCCACGCTGAAGAGCAAGCAACGGTTGTTGAAACCACGGCGCCCGTTGAGCCAGAAGCACCTGAACCTGCCGCTGAGCAGGTTGATGAACCTACAGCCGTTGATGAAGAGCAAGAGCCCGGAACCGAAATTGAGGCTGACTCAGTTGCGGTAGCTGAAGAGCATATCGAGCATGCTGAAGAAGCCGAAGCCGAAGCCGAAGCCGAAGCCGAAGCCGAAGCCGAAGCAGTCTCGCTCAATGAGCCCGAACCGACTGGTGGAGAGGAAGCAGAGCCTGAGTTTGCTGAGCCGGTATCTCAGACTGATGAGCAGGAGCGTGCATCTGCAGTCTTTGAAGAGCTGGATGAAGACCAAGGCGATCTGCGCGAGTGGTCTGGCCTGACGGTAGAGCGTTACCGTGATGCAGTCCAGAAGGCCCGCTCTTTTAACAAACACGCCAGGTTCGCTGCTGATTCTTACACGGCTCAGAGTGCATTCAGCGCGCTGTCAAAAGCCGAAAAGGATGGCCTGGAGGCACTGAGCAACTATGAAATTGCAAACCTCCTTTGCTTCCGGGGCTGGGGCGGTATCTACCAGGACATTCGCACTGACAACGCTTCATCCAACAAGAACTTTAGTGGCAAGCAGATCAGCAGCAACCTCGGCATGGGTGATGCTGAGTTCAACAAAATTGTTGGCGAGAATCGACTGGAGAGCTACTACACGCCGGTCGATCTGGGTCAGCGTATGTGGCAGGTTTTGGCGCGTGCCGGTGTCAATCCATCTGGCCGCATTCTGGAGCCTGGCTGTGGGGCTGCTCACCTCTTCATCTGTGCGCCAGACGAGTTCAAGAACAACGCCAACCTGATCGGCATTGATTGCGATCCCATCGCGTTGCGCATGGCTCGCATGCTGGCACCGGATGCCCGTTTCATTGAAGGCAAGTACGAGTCTGTTGGCTTGGCCAACGACTTCGATGCGGTCATCGGTAACGTGCCATTTGGTGAGGCGCGTATCACGGACAAGCGTTTCAAAAATCCCCAGCTGATCCATGACTACTTCATCCTGCGCAGCATGATGCACTTGAAGGATGGGCAGCTAATGACCGTGCTCACCTCCAGCGGCACGATGGACAAGGAAAACCCGGCTGTCCGCAAGCAGATCAGGGAGCAGGCCGATCTGGTCGCGGGTTTCCGCCTGCCCAAGAGTTTGTTTGCCGACCAGAACGCCTCGGTTACCACGGACCTGCTGGTATTCCGTAAGCGTCCCAAAGGAATGACGCCCGGTTATGATTTCACTGAAACCGAAACCATATCTCTGGCTGGCGCTCAGGGGCCGGAAGAGTTCCCAATCAACAGCTACTTCTGCGCGAATCCTGACAACATCATTGGGCGCCTTGGCTTCTCAAGCGGCCCGTTTGGCCCGGTGCTCGAAACCGATAACGGTCACCTCATCGGCAATCAGATGGTTTACGAAGCGTTATCCAAGCGCATTGAAGCCGAGATTCCCGAGAACCTTGTTCATCAGAACGACTGGGTGCCTTTGCCTGCAGAAGCGGATCAGGCAGCTGGTGCGGTCCCGATTATCGAATACGACATTGCTGCCAACAACGAAGAAGTTCTTGATGAATACAACGGCTTTGTTGGCGATTACTACCTTGCTGACGGCGAGTTGCGCATTGTTACCGACAAGCGCGATAGCTTTGATGGCGATGGTGTGCGAACCGGCAGCCACTACGTCAGCGCCCCGGCTGAACTGAAGCCAGCCCACGTCGAAATCGTTAAGCAGTACATCGAGGTGCGCGATGCGGCCCGTGAATTGATTGCTGCCCAGATCAACGGTAGCGATCAAGCGCTGGCAGCTGCCCAGCTTGCCGCCAAGGAAAGCTATGAGGCTTTCGTTGCCAAATTCGGCCCGGTCAATGCCACCAAGACCTGCAGTGCATTTGTTGATGACCCAGGCGCAGCAGAGGTGCTGGCGCTTGAAAACTGGGACAGTGACAAGCAGGAGGTCAAAAGCCTTGCAGATGCACTGACAGAGCGTGTGATTCGTCCTGGCCGTGCCCAGGCTGTGGAAAACGTGCAAGACGCTCTGTATGTGTGCTTGGACTCGAAAGGGCGGGTTGACCTTGAGTACATCGCCGAGCTGGCCAAGACCTCATTCCATGAGGCCGAGCAGGAGCTAAATGGTAGCCTTATCTTCTTTGATCCCGATTTGCAGCAGTGGGAGCCCCGTTGGAGCTACCTATCAGGTAACGTCGTTGACAAGCTGGAGAAGGTCTCACAGCTGGCGCAGATCAGTCCAGAGTTTGAAGTCAACGTAACGGCTCTTGAGGCAGTTCAGCCCGAGAAAATCCCTTTCAGTGGGATCACTATCAATCTTGGCGCAACGTGGATTCCTGAGAATTACGTTCGCGAATTTGTTGAGCATATCTTTGATGACAAGCTCAGTGAGTATGACTTCAAACTGCGTTACTCTTCCCTGCTCGCAGAGTGGTCTGTAGAGGTCTCCAATCGCTTCAAAACAGGCAATGGGGCCACGCGGCAAGCGCAGTGGGGTACACCTGATGCGCCTTTTGAAACGCTGCTTGAAATGCAGCTCAACTCAAAGAGACCGAAGCACTACGTTGAGGTTGATGGCAAGCGTGTACTTAATGCCGAGGCTACAAACGCATCCCAAGAAAAACAGAACGCGATTCAAGAGGCGTTCACTAGCTGGTTAGCTGCTGACCCGGACAGGGCAGAGAAAATCGCTGAAATTTACAACCGCACCTGTAACGTCATGGTGCTGCCTGAAGTGTCTGGCGAATGGCTGAGTTTCCCCGGCCTTTCTCCAACATTCCAGCCCATGGAACACCAAGCGGCGATGATTGCCCGCAATGTGCTCGGTTACAACACATTGGCAGCTCATGCGGTTGGCGCTGGTAAGACCATGGAAATGGTAGGTACTTCCATCAAGTTGAAGCAGCTGGGCTTGCTTAACAAGCCGATGATCGCGGTCCCGAACCACATGCTTGTGCAGATGGCGAAGGAAGCGAAGGAAATGTACCCCGGCGCGAATGTACTGATGATCAATGGGGAAGACCTGCGTGGTGTGCGCCGCAAGCGATTCCTTGCTGTTGCGCGGAACAACGACTGGGATATTGTCGTATGCACCCACAGCATCTTGAACCAGATCAGGCCACCAAAACACATTCGGCTTAGTTCCCTTGAGACGGAAATCGAGCAGGTACTAGAAAGGAAAGCCACGGCTGACTCCAAGCGCATTCAACGTCGCCTTGAGGCAAGGTTGAAGTCTCTGCGTTCGGAGCTTGAAGTCCTGAATGAAGAGATTGAGGGCGAAGAAGACTCAGGCAACGCAATCACGCTGACTGATCTGGGTATTGATGGCATCCAGCTTGATGAAGCGCATGCCTACAAGAACCTTGCTATCAACAGTGCCATGAACGTGCTTGGCGTGACGACTGGTGGCTCTAAACGAGCTGCCAATATCAAAGGCTTGGCTGATCACCTTCGCGAGGTCCATGGACGTTCCTTCGGCCTGAACTATTACACAGGCACGCCCATTTCAAACACCATTTGCGAAATGTACGTCGTCAATGCTGTTCTTCGCCCTGAACTGCTTGAGAGTGTTGGCATCACTTCGTTCGATCAGTGGGCCAAACGATTCGGCAAGGTGGTTTCGGCACTGGAGGCTTTGCCTGAAGGGGGTGGTTTCCGGGTCAATGAGCGGTTCAGTCAGTATGTGAACGCGCCTGAAATGGTCCGCCTGTTCCGGGCTTTTGCAGACGTGAAGACGCGAGCTGATCTGAAGCTGCCCGTTCCGCACGTTGAAACGCGGATCATTGCTGCGGACATGACCGAGTGGCAGAAGCTCTTTATGCAGCACTTGACCCGTCGCGCGGTGGCAATTCGTCAAGGTGAAGTGAAGCCGCATGAAGACAACATGCTGGCGCTGTCCACGGCTGGACGTAAAGCCGCGCTGGATATGCGGCTGGTTGACCCCATCCTTCCCGATGACAGTAGCGCGAAGCTCGGCATGGTTGCAGAGCACATTCTTTTTGAGCATGAGCAGTCCGCTGAGGTTAAGGGCGCTCAGTTGGTGTTCATGGACATTGGCACCCCAGGCAAGAAAAAGCCTTACTCCAGTTACGAGCAACTGAAACGGATGCTTGTTGCGAAGGGCATTCCAGAGCATGAAATCGCATTCATGCAGGACGCCAAGAACAACAAGGAAAAGGACGAAATTTTTGAAAAGGTGCGCTCTGGTGAAATTCGGGTGCTCGTGGGATCGACCGAGAAGATGGGGGCGGGCACAAACGTACAAACCCGGCTGTGTGCCCTGCATCACATCGACTGCCCGTGGAAACCATCTGATATCGAGCAGCGCATTGGTCGAATAGCCCGACGTGGTAACCAATTCTTCAGTGAGGTCCGTGAGTACCGGTACACCACCAAGGATTCGTTTGACCTCTTCATGTGGGAGACGAACAAGCGCAAGCAAGACTTCATCACCGTGGGTCTATCTGACCCCAGCTCGCTAGACCGCGAAATCGTCGAGGAAACGGACCTTGGGCACGCAGAGGTTCTGGCGATCACGACTGGCGAACCGCGTGTGAAAGAGAAAGTGCTGCTGGATGATCAGGTTGCAAAGCTGTACCGGGCACGCCGGACGTGGGAGGGCGAGCGGGTATCACAATACAGTCAGAAGCAAAAATACACTTCTGCCGAGAAAGGCTGCCTAGCATCAATCGCTATCGAAGATAAGATTCAAGCAGCGCTGCCTATGTCCAAGTACAAGTCTGTTGAGGTTGACGGCTCCACCATGGGCATTCATGAGGGACCGGCAACGCTGCTCTTTGCGACCGACATTGGCGAGGTGGTTTGCTCGCGTTCCGAGTGGGCCAAGGCAAAGGCCAACGCGGGAGAGGACAATGTGGTCAAGATCGGCATGCGGGTTGGTGGAATCGAAATTGCCGTTACACAGGGCCAGAGGAAGGACAGTTACTCTCTGTGCGGCCTGATCGACGACAAGATTGTTCCCCGCTGCATTTCTAACGTCAGCAAGACCCCCCAAGTCAACGGTCGATCTATTCGGGATTGGTACTCAGTCATGGAGCGCAGGCAGAAGCTGGAATCTGAACTGAAGGTGATTGAGCGCAACCTAGTGGCTGTAGCCGGGTTCGATATGAACGCGGCATGGCCGCTGCAAGCTGATCTGGATGAAGCGGTCGAGCGCAAGGCCGAGATTGATGCTTGGTTCGCGGCTCAGAACTTTAACCAGAAACAAGAAGGACCGGACCCGTACCTTGAGCGCCTGGCTGAATACCGTCATGAGAGGGAGCTTGAAGACATGGCACCCGAACATGATGGATTTGAGGTCAACGAGCACGCCTTCACAGACGATTTGATGCCGATGGATGACGAGGCAATTGATCGTGCCCTGAGTGGCGTACAGGAAGGCGTTGGCTCAGAGTCTTCGGGTAATAGTATTAAACAAACATCATTGGGTTTCTGATATCATCCAGCCGTAAGCGCCTGAGTGTCAGTGCTGGCGCTGTTTCAGCTCTAATCCCCATATTTAACGCCGCTTTATAGCGGCGTTTTTTTTGGCGCGTGGGGCGTCATAAAAAGCGCGGTTCTGGTTGACGCGGGTAATTTTTGCGTAGAATAATATAGTACGTGATTTTTTAGGGTGTTCCTGTGATCCGTTTCCTCGTTATTTCAGCTGTTTTGATGCTTGCTGGCTGTGCCAGTGCGCCACCTCAACCCCTCATGTCTCATGGCGATCCAGCCGTGGAAGTGCTCAATCAGTCCGCACTGCGAATTGCGCGCGCAGCAGAGCAAGCCTCCCTGGCTGAAAGCGTGAAGGATGCATCTGCTCCGGTGACCCAGGAGTACGGCATTGATCTGGGCAGCGTCCCACAGGAGCTGCGCACCCCGCTGCTGCTGGAAGGTGGCTTTCATGGCGAGCTGGAGGTGTTCTTGAAGTCGCTCACTGCCGCCATTGGCTGGGAAGAACCTGTTGTTTTCGGTTCCAGGCCCCCGGTGCCTCTGATGGTGGTCATGACTGAGCAGCGCCGTCCTCCCGTGTACTGGATTGCTGATGCTGGGTATCAGGCTCAGGACAGTGCCGAGGTCATCGTCAATGTTGGGCTCAAAAGCATCGTGCTCACCTACAAGCAGCCGGACGGTAAATGATGGAAAAGGTTGAATTTCGCCGTGTGTTTCGCGTGACCGCTGACGCTGAGGACAAGAACAACATCGACACCAAGCTGGTTGATCGGCTTGAGAAGCTGTCTGCGTTGAGTACGCACAAGGCACAAGAATGGATGCGCAATGCGTGCCGGGAAAAGCTGCAGCGTGAATTGGAACTTGCAAATTCTGCTACTGGGGAGAGAGTTAATGAAGGTTAATGTGGCCGTTATCGGTGCGCTGGTGATCGGGCTGCTGCCTGCTTTCGCTCAAGCTGGTTTTGCCATCCACGGCAGTGCGGTGTCATCAACTGAGGTGGGGTTGATGGGTGACCGATCCCATGAAAACGAGCAGGGTCGTGGCGCTTTCCGCGTATCTCCTGCAGACCTCCATGCCCGCCAGCAAAGGCTGGAAGGTGCTGATCTGCTGGTAGACCTTGCATATCGCTCGGTAACACAGCGCGGCACGGGCGAAGCTGCTGTTGTTGAGGGCTTTGCCGAGGATGTGCCGTTTGCAACGGGCATTTCAATGATCCTCCCCGACAGCTGGCAGCTCTATAAAGCACCCAACCTTGAAAAGAGCAAAGTCCCGCAGCTCATAACCTTCGCTGGCGGTGAGACCTGGCCTGATGTTCTTGCCCAACTCGGCGACCGCTATGCGCTGCAATTCCATATCGACTGGTATGACCGCGTAGTAATGATGAAGCCGGGCAAGCCAGGCGTTCTGGCTGCTGTGCAGCGTGTTCGCATTATTGAAGAGCCGGTTCCTGAGCCTGTTGTTGAAGAAACGCCCGCAGCTGACGAGGCTGTTGCGAGCGCAGCTGCAGATGACGGGAAGGTGTTGTCTGGTGATGTTGCTGGCGCTGCATCTGCCGGTGAGGGCGTGCAGGCGGCATCTACTGCTGTTGCTGCTCAAGTTATTGAAGTGGCGCCCAGCCACAACATGCTGGTTCTCAAAGGCACGCTTTTTGAAAACGTGAAGCGCCTTTCCGAGCTGAACGGGTGGAATCCGCCTCAGTGGAGTATCGACGGCGATTACCGGATCAACGCGGATTACACCATCACAGCAGAAACCTTCGCCGAAGCCATGGCCAAACTGCTGTACCTGCACCCCATTGATGCTGAAGTGAATCTCTCTCAGCGCAAAGTCTATGTCATCAAGGAGATTCACTGATGAATGCTGCCAAACATTGTGCTGGCGCTCTGGTAGTGGCTGTAGCACTTGCCGGTTGTACAACGCCAACAGGTGAGTTCAGTACCACCACCAACCGTCACGAAGAGCAACTGCAGGCGTGGCAGCAGCAGATGGATCGCCAGCCTGAGTCTCGTGTTCGCATTACTGACGTGCCGGGTGTTGGTGAGCGGATCAACCTTGAGCGTCATCGCTGGTTGAAAGACAAGCGCGTAAGTCTCGTGCTGGGTAAAGGGCAGACCGGCATCACCGGTCATACCCTGGCACAGATGCTTCGCGATCAAGGCATCCAGGTCATGTCTACGCTGCCGCTCGACGGCTATAAGTACAACGGCTTCGGTGTGAATCAGGTAGATGGTGAAACCGCCATAAGGCTTCTGTTTGGCCCTATGGGGCTGGACTATGAAATCAGTGACGAAGGCCAATACGTCGTGATCATGCCAAACCGGGCTCGCACCTTCTATGTGAAGCTCGGTGAGCGCATCACCGAATACCAATCAGGCACCATGACCGGCAACATTGGGTCTGAAGGTGGTGGCTCTGGTGGTTCATCTTCATCTGGAACAACTGGCTCTGAGGCTTCTCTGGGTGTTTCTACCGGCCTCGACACAGGTACTGGCCGCGTCAGCATCAACGGCGACTTCTGGGCCAACCTGAAAGAAGAGCTGTCAAGCATGATGAAGCAATGCGTGCCAGATGCGGTCGCTCCAAGTTCAATCCCGACACTGGCCAACCTGCCCGGACTGTCTGGTGTAACTGGCATGCCGCAGGGTGGTCCTTTCGGTGCGCAGATGGGCCAAGTCGGTCAGGCGCCTGCGGCTGCAGGGAACAGCACCTACTGCACAGAACAGGTGATGGGAACGGTTACGGTCAACCCGTCTACTGGGGCAGTGACTGTTCAGGCTCCGCACTGGATCGCTGATGCAGTGGAGAAATACATTGAAGGCGTCAAAGACGACAACTCAGTAACCCTTGTTTACGAAGGCATGCTGATTGCTGTCACGAGCAGCAAGCAGCGTCAGGAAGGCATCGACCTGCAGGGCTTCGCTTCGTTTGCTAATGGCGAGTTGGGTATGACCATCACCAACAACGCTTTGGGTGGAGTGACGGTCAGTGGTGGTCAGGCGGTTCCCGGCACAGAAGCGGTTGCTGGCACCATGCTTGGGGTCCAGAAACTGGCTGGCAACCCGGCTCAGGCATTTCTTGCCTATCTGGAGGCCAACTCTGAGTTCAGCATCATGCAGCGACCGCTGGTAGCCGTAACCAATGGGGTGCCGGGGGAGTTCGGCCAGTACGACACGCTGTTCTACAACCAGATCAGCCAGCAGGCTTCCGCCAGTACTGGGGACGGCGCGGTGGTAGGGACTACTAACGAACTGGTTCCGTTCAAAGTGGGCAACTTGCTCCGCATTGTTCCGTACTACGACGCCGAGACTGGGTATGTTCGCTCTCCGATTACTTTTAGTCAGTCAGTGCAGACTGGCACCTATGAAAGCATCCAGTTCATCACAGGTGCAGATGGATCAATCCAGAACATCCCATCTGAAATCCCGCTGATTCGCGATTCAAATTACAGCGGCGAAGTAATGATGCGCGACGGCGACATGATGATTATTGGCGGTCAAATTTCAGAGCAGGGCGATTCTTCGGGCTCTGGTATTCCTGGCTTCAATGCTCGCAATAACCCCTTGTCAGCCTTAATGGGCCAGAAACGGCACTCTGACAGCCGTAGTACCTACTACCTGGCACTCACTCTCAAGGTGCGCAAGCAATGATCGAGCGCAGGCAAATGGTCCAGAAGGGGTTCACCCTGATCGAAATGCTGATCGCGCTTGTCGTGCTGGGGCTGATGATCTTGACCGTTCAGCCAATGCTCAACATGGCTTTCACGTTTATCGAGAAATCCATGCAGATGGAAGAAATCCTGAACAACAAGAAGCTGGGTGATGCGTTGGTGGAGTATGCGCGCAACCGTGATGGCGTATCGCGGAACCGCCTGCCTGCTCCAGTCTATGCAGCGGACGACTCTGTAAATGGTGGATTGTACGATCCAACGAAGACAGACTCGGAAAGCCTTGCTTTAGCGAGGACGTTGCTGGCTGCCGGTGTTCAGACAAACGCTATCAACTTTGACTCAACAGCAGCGAAGAATGCCCGTGTATATCAGGTTGTATCTGGCCAGACAATCGAAGTGCCTTACTACGGTTCAACCGGTGACAAGGTGACACTGACATACGATTACGGTGTCTTGTACGCGACCAAGTGCATGCGTGCGAGCGCCTGCTACAAGAATGCAACGGCTGCGAATCCACCAGGCGATAGCGCGCAGATCACCGCAGCAACAATCGCCAGCTGGGGGATTGCCGGTCAAGACCAGCCGCCAATCGCATTCTCAACACTGGACAATCAGAAGCAGTTGCTCCGCGCAACAGCTGGCCGGGTAAACCAGCTGTCAGAGCGTTTCGTAACCGACTTCCATAACAAGATTCGTCTTGCGGCAGCTGACTCGACATTAAATTTCTTTGAGACAAATACCGGTGGCCTTGCCCTTGGCAATGTTGATCCCGCACTGAATTTTGGTTGTCGGGATGGCTGGTATGCATTGAGTGCCGCGAATGTTGATGTACTTACGAAACTGGGTCTCAACAAGTCGGAAATGGGTGTAACGGCTTGGGGAGCGCCAATCAGTTACTGCAGGGACTTTGACCCGGCTGGAACTGGTACTTGGAACGATCCCCCACACTACGGTGCTCTCATGATCAACAAAAACATGATTTCAACAGCAGTGCCAACTGTGTTGGCAGACGCACTAATTATTCCGTTTTAATAGGGTAGGGCAAATGGAGAAGGGAAAGATGGTAACCACGCAAAACGAAACTTATGAAAAGGTAACAAGCATGAAAACGCAGAAGGGTTTTACCCTGATTGAATTGATGGTTGTAGTAGCGATCCTTGGCATCATTGCGGTCGTCGTGATGAGTGCGATGACGGGTAGCACGACTCCGGCGAATGCCCAGGCTATCCGTAGTAGCGCAACTGAACTTGCCCGCGCTGTTGGTTACATCAATGTCAACCTGGGCACTGGTCTCGACACGTCAACAAGCAGTGTGTTGACAGGTGCGACTGATGACTTGATGGACGTTTTGGTTAATGGCTCTTCGGTAGTTACCTCTGCATACAAGCCCCAGTTCGACCAACTCAACATGCGCCCTCTGGAAGGAAAGATTGTTGCTAATGGCACCACCTACAAGTTGGGCAATTACACTGTTGCATTTACTACGGCATCATGTCCGAGCGGTCGCGTATGCGTGACCTACACACCAGTTGAAGATGATGTTGTAAAGTCGCTGGCTCAGAAGCTGGGCGAAAACTATACAACAGCTGCCAACACAGCCGGGACCTCTATTTGGTGGACCGCTATCGCTGGTAAGTCCCATACAGTGACTATGGTAATGGCGCCTTAGTAGGCCGGGGGTGGGGTAGTGGCTGCATTATGGATGCTGATTGTAGGAATAATTTACGGATCATCCGTTTTGTATGTTGCCGCCCCCTATTTAGCAAAGCTAGAAACTACGCAAAGCCAACTTACTCGACGTGATATCTATGATTTGGCGGTAGCCTTGGATGAGGCGACTGCCGAATCAAAGAATGTGGATTTTCTGCCTCAGGCCAGCAGTTTGAGTGTTATTGATGGATATGGGCATTTAAGGTTTTTCAGCAATCAAAGAGTTTTCAAATCTGGTGGTGGATTCCAGCCAGCATTTTATCTGAGTTTAGACAGAGCCTATGTTGATTCCAGTGGATTTAGAGGGCGTTCTGGTTTAGTCGCAGCCACTCGGTATCGAACAGGAGAATCAATAACGGAAGCTGTAGCTAGGATTGGGTCTGAAGATGCTAATGCCTGCGGAAATACTAAATTCTCCGATGGTGGTCCTTGGTGCTTATCATCAGAGGATGACTGGCATCTTTACGAGTCAACAAGCAGATTCCCAAGTTTCTTATCAGGGGAAAGCCAGCGACTAAAGACCGTTATTACTAAGTTCTATCGGCGATATGGCTCTGATGGTAAGTTTACGGATTTGTCAGACGGATCGGTTGTAAGTCTGGCAGCACAGTCAGGCTACTTTGGAACTGAAGAAAATTGCAGTGGTGTCCATCTGTTTGAGGCGGTGATACCGCTTACATGTATGGATATGTTTAACCGCTGGGGCGGAAACATTCTGCTCCAAGTTGAAAACAGTAATTCTATTGTGTTGGTCAATGAGACCAGCATTATTCGTAACGGCCAAACTGTTGTATTGGCTGAAGAAGCCAAATTGGAGTGATCAGATGAGCATTGCACTAGCATACGAAAACCTCGACAGTGAAGTTCAAAGCCTGCTTAACAACTGGGGCTTTGCTTCCACTGCGAATCAGCAGCTGATCACTCATGCCAAAAATGTGATTGCCTGTGAAGGCATGAAAGCCGGTGAAATTGTCGTCTACTTCAATCTCGCAACACAGAGTGTTGTAGAAGGTCATCTTTCCACTTGTGTAGATGGTGAGCGTGCGCTCCAGTACCTGTCCAGGTATATCCCGGCGATTGGTCCTCGTATTGATGAATTTTTGTGTGTGCAAGGTGGGCTGCCCTACCTATCAAAACTCAATGACGGTCTTTTCATTCACCCCCAGATAGCGGGTGACTCCATGAAACAGCTTGAGTCTCAGATGACTCAGCTTGACTTTGTTCCGCTTATCAGTGGGCATGAAATTGTTCTGCTTTTTGCCGGTGCAGAGAACCTATTTAGTTTCGCTTCTATGGGCAAGGAAGCGCGGTTGCGCAGCCAGGTCCATAGCGTCTTCGGCTTCAGCGAGGCAGACCGTCGCAAGAAGAGTTTTTTCCGGCTCGCTGTTGCTGAGCGATCTGTTTACAACGCCTACCGCCAGCAGCTTCAGGATAACAGCACAGATACAGGCGCTGAGGACACGTCAATTCAGCGTATCTTACATACAGAGTCAACGGCTGACCCGGTAATCAATCAGGTTGTTCGCATTCTGGAGCAAGCAATCTCCGATAAGGTCAATGACGTTGCAATTGTTCCTGATCGGACTACTGGCCGTGGTGTTGTGAAGTTTCGTAAGAACCAGCGCCTGTTCAACTCTGGCCTTTTTCTGACCCCGGAAGATCGTGAAGCAGTAAGCCGTGTTCTGCAAACGCGGAGCCGAGCTAACCCAGATAATGCAGAGTTGCGACGCCCGGTTGACGGATCGGTTGACTATGAAGGGAAAAATGGTGTCTCGGCATTTCTTCGCTTGAACTTCATTCCTCTTGAATCGTCCGTTTTTCCGGGTACGTCTATTTCGATTCGTATTCTCCCAAAGAGCGTCAAGTCTATCGACCTCAGTACCCTTAATATTCCTGATGATCTTCAGGATGAGTTGCGTTTTTACAGTACGCGCAAACAGGGACTGTTTCTTGTGGCCGGGCCAACGGGTAGTGGTAAGTCAACCACCATTGGCGGCATGATGTGCGCCAACTACAACGAGTATGGTGAAGAGCTGAAGCGTATTGCGGTAGAGAACCCGTGCGAACGCATTCTGCCTGGCACCCTTCACGTTGATGTTTCACAGTATCACTTCCCAGAGAAAGAAGGCGCTGTCGTCAACCGTTTTGAAAAGGCGCTTCGTGCGATTGTACGTCATGACCCAGACGTAGTTTTTGTTGGTGAGGTTCGTGACCGCGAGAGCTGTGAGGTATCAGTTGCTGCTGCGAATACGGGCCACATGGTATTTACGACTACGCATGCGAACTCACCCGTGATGGCTTACCGTCGCCTGTCTAGCTTCTTGGATCAGGAGCAGCGCTATGACTTGGTGAACGTACTGATCGGCATTCTTTGTCAGCGTCTGTGCGCTGTATTGTGCCCAGTGTGCTCTGAAGAGCATGAAATGACTGAGCACTTGCGTGAAGACCTCTATCGCTATGCAGAGTCTATCGGCATTGAGAAAGACGCAATGGCTGTGCCTGAGAAGCATCGAGTCGCGAATAAGGACGGCTGTGATGGCTGCACTAACGGCTATTCCCACATGATACCGATCCACGGCTTGTTGAAGGTAACCCCACCTGTGCGCAAGCTCTTGCTGAGCGGCAACCCTAATGATCTGATGGTCGCTGATCAAATGGCTGACCAGCGGTTCACATTGTTTGGCTCGACGATGCGTCTTTTTAGTGAAGGTAGAATTGAGGCAGGGGAGGTCATGCTGTGAGCAAGAACGCTTCCCCAAGGATTACGACTACGGCTGAGCTGCGTGATGTGTCGTTTGTTTTCAGGAACCTTTTGAAAACGAACACCATTTCGGCTATTGAGATTATGAATCAGGCAGCCAAGCTGTTGCCCAAGCATCGGTCTCACCTCGCTGCAAGTGCCCAGGCAATCAACAATAGAGGCTTTGGCTTTACCGCTTCGCTTGGAAACCTGTTTGAGCCTTCGGTTATGGCGATCATCAAAGCTGGTGAGGAATCGGGCAAGCTGTTTGATGTTTTTGACCGTATTTGGCGCAATGCTAAAACGCAGATCGAAATCGACAAGACACTGGGTAAATTGAAGATGCCGGGCATTGTGATTGCGTGCTCTTCGGTCATTACTTTTACGATGCTCTTGCTGCTAGTCCCGTACATTTATAATGCGCAAGCCTCTTCTGCGCCGCCCGATTTTCAGCCCGTATTTGTTGTGCGTTTCAGCCTGTGGCTGAATGAAGTTGTTATGGGTAATCCAACAATCTTTCTTGCTTTGCTGGTTGGGTTTTTGGCGTCTGTTACTTTTGCTTTTACAAATCCGGCAACGCTGGGCTGGATTAAGGATAAGACGGTTATTGGAATCCTCAGATTTAAGTACATTGGCGTTCCGTTTGCGAACTTGAAATTTGGTATTATGGCTCACTACATTGAGGTCATTGCCGAGGCTGGTCTTGATGCAGAGAAGCGAATCGACTTGGTTGTTGGTTCTTTGCCTGCTCCGCTTCGCCCTGGCCTCATGGCCTTTCGTAAAGACTTCTTGATTCGCGGTATCGACTATGCCGCACGAGCAGAAGGAAAGCCGACAGAAGACCCGCGCCATTCAGATGTTTTGTGGCCCCAGTATGTGCGACTTGCTTTTGCACAGGCCAATGATGGTGATTGGGGAACGCCAATGCGCGAGTTTGGCGATGTAATGCTTGAGGATGGTAAAGAGGCAATCCAAAACCGGATTGGCATACTGCAAAATGGTTCGTTGTTTTTTGCCGCGTTTCTGATTGTTATTCCTTATATCGCGATCTATTCGACAATGGGCCAGCTGATGCAGATGAAGCTGCAGTCACTGTAACGAGAAAAATATGATCTACATTTCAACGATCAAACAGCTGCAAACTGTACTTGATGAGTCACCGAAAGCAAAATTCATGCTGGGCGGTGAGTTGGTTTTCGTTACGACCGAAAAAGATGCCATCGACGAGCTGCTGGTCAATCACGAAGATAACTATGTTGTTCAGCCCAAGCGTAAGGCTGGCAAAAGTAGATCGGGTTCATCACTTTATGTCGCCGTAGCCAAAGACGCGGCTGAATTGCTTGAAGGTCGCTCGGGCTACGACGTAATTGCTGCTGACCAATACCTTGCCTACGGGCTGTCACTCAAAGATGACACTATTGTCATTGGTGGGGCTCTGAACCACGACACTAACGAAGTCGTGTTTGAGGTTTTCGTCTTCACCGGCTCGCAGCTGATTGAGTATTACGAGAAAGAAGTTCGCAACTCTACCGTTACGATCCAGACCGCGCTCACGCCGATTTTTCGTGATCATCCTGACCACTTCATTCATTGGTGTGCGGGCTTGCCTGATGCGCCCATGGATCGCTTTGATGCTGATGAGCGCTTCATTGATCATGTGGACTTTTCAAAAGGTCACGGGATCAAGCGAAAATTACACACCAAGAGTCAGGGCGTTGATGAGCCTTGGTTTGCCTGGCAAGGCGCAGCAGTTGCGGCTGCTGGCGCTGCAGTCTTTGCTTGTGTGATTGGTTTCTCTTGGGCGGGTTTGCAGTCCGAGCGTCAGTATTACCTTGATGAGGTTGCTGGTTTTGAGGACAGCTATCGGAACTCGGATCAGTCCCTACAGCTTTTGCGCCATAGAGATTTTCTGCTCAAGCAGACAAATTCTGGTGTCCAGGTGCTGGATACCGTTGACGCTCTGCTTGCCCGATTGTCTGGCCTTGATGGTGTGATCATCCACCGAGTAACTGTACTCGGAGACATGGTTACCAGTCAGGCACCCCGTCAGACAGCGTTTGGGATGGTTAATCTCAGCAAGGGTGATTTTCTCGTGGAGATTTCACTACCCGCCTTTGATGCTAGTGCCCGCGTACAGGGTGAACAAGTCATTCGTGGGCTGAGCGAACGCTCAGGGATGAGCTTCAGACTGGTTAGCCACCGGAAGGAGGTCATCACCTCTAATGACATTGCCAAGGACTACTGGCGGTATCAAATGGTAGGAGGCAAACCTAATGCTATCTAACCGCGTAATTACCCTTTTGATTGGTGCATCCATTGGTTTGGCGTTCATGGGTTCGATTCCCCAGGCACTGTCAGGTATCAATCAAGTTAAGGATCGTCAGATCGAAGCCAATCAACGCTTGGAAGAGTGGAAGGCTGCCTACCAAGCTCTGCTGCCAGTAAATGACAAGTGGGAGCGGTCCTATATCTCTGCAGAACGTACCGGCGACATGGTTGAGCTGTACCGCGCCTTCAAGCTCGATCAGCATGGCCTCATTGTCAATGCCGACGAAATTATTCAGCTGGGTAACCACGCAGTCGATGTTCAGGGCGTGCAAGTTGGCCTGCAGAGCCTGTGCATTGGCTCCAACAACGCACTATTGAAAGTATCCGCAATGAACATTAGCGCCCTTCGCTCAGGGCTCCGTGCAGTGGCTGCGCGGCCCGATATCTCGATGGGTAGCGTCACAATCGGATTCGATAAGAACACCTCTCAGCCTTTCGCTGAAGTGACAGACTTTTGCCTCAAGGTGCGGACATGAGAATAGAAAACAACCTGACGCCAGAGCAGTCGAAGATGTTTGTTTTGCTCGGCGGTGTCCTTGTTGCCTTGTGTGTTTGGCTTTTCTTGAAAGGACGTGTCGAAGAGCTTCAGTACCAGGAGGTACTTGGTGAGTATTTCGATCAGTCTGGCTTTACGACTGATACAGCGCGGTTTGAATCGCTGCCGCTGGTTGAAGCTGTGAGTCAGGTTGACCCAGTGGGCGCCAATGAGGACTTCAATGTACGCGCAATTGAAGCTGCTTTCCGTGAGCCGGTATTCAATGTGCCAGCGCCGGTTGTTGAAGAGGTCGAAGAAGAGCCGGAGCCGCAAGGGCCAACATTGGTCGAAATGTTCATTAAGCGGTATCGCCCGTTGATCGGCGGGGTATCAAACTCGGGGGTTGCTGTCAGCGGGACATTCTGGCGCTTCGGGGAAGAGCTGAAGACAATGCCGGTCCTTGACCCAACAGCTGAAAATGAGACCGCTAAGGTTGTGTATCCCAAGCTGATTGCTGTTCGTAATGGCAACGTAATTTTCAAGCTGGGTGATGAAGAGGTGCCCGTACAGTTTGATCGGTACTGAGGCGCACATGACTCAAGAAGAAGAATTGGCTGACCGCGTTGCGGCAATGCGGGCTGAGTTTGATCAGCTCAACGAACTGCATGCGAGGCTAACGAGCAGGACTATTCGGGGCGTTCATGAACCTGCAGGCGATGACTTCATGGAATCGCTTGCTCAGTGGCGGTTTGAGCATCCAGTTGCATATCGCTGGGTCTGTGGCTTGTTTGCATCATTCTGCTTGGTATTGATGCTCTCAGCTGCGTGGGTATTCGCGGGCACGTCCTTTGGCCAGGCAGTTGGTTTTGCCTCAGCCAAACAGCGAACCGTTGATGCCTATTACGCGGCAATTTGGGCGATGAAGGTTGGTGATTTGGCCAGCGTCCCTCAAATGGAGCCGCAATCGTTTCGCGGCCAGATCGAGCAGGTTATCGACGACATGATTGTCGTTTCCTACTACGAGAACAATCAGCAGAAACGACGCCTTATCAAGGTGGCTAACGTCTCCGTTCGCGACCGCGAGGCGTTCAAGCGGTGGGCTCTGCAGTACCGGTTGAAGTCGGTACAGCTCGATTTCTACTTGGTACTGAATCGGTTTGCTGGCCGTGATGTATGGGCGACGGTGATTTGGAATCGCCGCACACCAATCAACATTGAGCTGGTAGAAATGCGTGTTGGCGAACCTGAGTATTCACCCCCAACAGCAGTAGTCAGTCAACTCTTCAGCCGGTACTACTGGGACCGCGCTGTTAAAGGACAATAGGTGGCCAAATGAAACGAATCGACTATTTGAAAGCGGTTGCACTGATAATCCCGTTGACCTATGCAGTGCCCGGCGTTGCTAAGGCTGCAGACTGGTACTGGGATCAATACGGCACTGACAACTACACCGGCCAGATCACTATCAAAGACAGTTCCGGGGCGGATCGCACGCTGGATCGGTACGACTCATCGGTTGCGGCTCCATTGTGGGGGGCGTCTGCAGTCCAAAGCCCAATCGTTGTCGCAGCCGCCGCAAACACTGCCGAAATGGATATCTCCATGTACCGCACCGGCCTTGTGACCGATAAGTACGTGTGCCCGGCTGGTAAAAATTGGAACGTCTCACTTTCGATCACCAACGTCTGTGCATCTGGTGTTGCTCACGACATTTCTGGTGTGCGTCTTTCATACGAAGACGTTGATGCCACCACCTGGAAGCCTCTGATGCACGTTCACGTTACTGGTTATGGCTGGCTTGAAGTGTCCAATTCAGACTGTGGGGTTGTTGAGGCCAAGCAGTTCTGTACTGAGCCGTAACGGAACAGTCCAGTGGCCCTGTCCTCGGAGCAGCAACAGATTGTCGATCACCCGGTAGACCGGCACGCAGTCGTGCTCGCGGTTGCCGGGTCCGGCAAGTCTCACACGATGGTTGAGCGCGTAGCTTTTCTGATTGAGGCGAACCGCGTGCCGCACTCGGCTATCATCGCGGTGATGTTCAACAAAAGCGCCTCTGAGGAATTTGAAGAACGGCTGGGCAAGCGCTTGGGCAAGGCCAATGCGCCGGAATCAGTCACGTATCACCGGCTCGGCACTCTCACCCTCAAGATTCTGGTCAAAGCTGGCTTGGCGCCAGACTGGACCTTTGATGCAAACCCCAACAGCGCACGGAACTTCACGGCTGACGTTATCGCGGATGCCTGTCGTATCAACGGGCACAAGTACCCACGCATTGTTGCTGACGCTTTCTTGTCCTTCGTCGATAGGGTTAAGAGTGACCTTATCACCCCCCTGCAGGTCTGGGAGGCTGGTAACTGGCAGAATAGCTATAGCTGGTTTGTTGACTACTTCCCGATCTATGAGAAGGCGCGCGCTGACGCCAAGATGCGATTTTTCTCTGATCTGATCTATGACCCTCTTGTGATCCTTCAGCAGAGTGAGCAAGCGCGCCGGGTAGTCGCCAACCGTTACCAGCACATCATCATTGATGAGTTTCAGGATATTTGCTGCAGTCAGTATGAACTGGTTCGCTATGTCGCTGGTAGCCTGGCAAGGGTGATGGTTGTTGGTGACGACGACCAGACAATCTACAGCTGGCGGGGTGCAAAGCCATCTTACATTCTTCGCGATTTTGAAAAGGACTATGAGGGCGCCATCTGTTATCGGATGACACGGACTTGGCGTTATGGGCATGCGCTCAGCTGCGCAGCCAGCCATTTGATCGTCAACAATACGGATCGAGCAGACAAGCTCTGTATTTCAAGCGATAGCACGCCTAACACCAAGATCAGCTATACAGAGGACAAGGGTGACGGAGAGGCGGTTGTCAGTGTGATCAAGAAGCAGGTGGCTGCAGGTAGGCGCCTGGCTGACATTGCCGTTTTGATCCGAACTTATTCGCACTCAGGTAGCGCCCAGCTCGGTATGCTGGCCAGCTCAATTCCATTCCGGCTTGAAGGTGGAAACAACGCCTCCATTCTTGATAACCCGTGGGTCAAGATGTTCATTGGCTGGCTGAAGATTGCAGCGGGTGATATAGCGAACCGGCCTTACGCCGGGGAGCCCGACATGAAGTCGGTCTTTGAGCTGAGAAGCGTCATTTGCATGCCGTCTCCGGTCAATTTCGAGCTGTCGAAAGCACTGTGCTCGTGCGTTCTCTCTGAGCCCCAGAATGGTGAAGGGTTTACCACCTTCATCAAGCAGAACCTGCAGGGACCGCGCGGCCCCATTCAAGAGGCGCTGACAAAGCTGCAGGGGGTATGGACAGCTGTACGCAACCTACGCCCCAGAGTGGATGAGATAGACCCCAAACAACTGATGCTGCAGTTGCATGAGAAGCTGGAGTTGAAGAGGCTACTTGGTAACTACCACTCCAAGCAGGAAGACGCTGATGATGAGCTTGATCTGATCAACACTTTCATTGATTACGCGGGTCAAATGGGCGGTGGGTCCGTCTCCAGCTTCCTTGATCATATCGTTGATCTCCAGTCCTTCTCGGATCGCTCCAAAGAAACAACCGAGGCGGTTCACGTTACCAGTCTCCACCGTTCCAAAGGTTTGGAGTGGCCATGCGTGATTATGATCGGTCTGTCTCAGGGACGGTTGCCGTTGGCCAACCGGTTGATGAAGCCGGGTGATTCAGGTTGGGAAGAGCATCTTGAGGATGAGCGCCGGTTGGCTTACGTTGGTATCACTCGTGCCAGGGAGCAGCTGTGTTTGATTGGCCCGGCTGATCCAATGCTGTCGAAGTGGTGGTCAGCAGGTCGGACTGGTTGTCCTGAGCAGCTTGATTATGAAGGGCGATCTGCAAGCCAGTTTTTGTACGAAACAAATCTCTATCTTTCCAGTATGATGCCGTTAATTATATACAAGGGTAGTTCGCCAGTTGCCACTAACCCTGGCTTGGCCAACCTGTATTTAGAAGACATAGGGCACACCACAAGAGTGATGCCTATCAACGAGGGGGATGCATGAGCTTAGCTGCACAGCACAAAGAGAAATTGCAGGCGCTGGAACGTCTTCAGGCCGAAATCCAGGCGCTTGAAGCGAGCGAAGATTTTAAACAGGAGCAGGCTTTTGAGTCAGCACTCCGGGCGCTGATGAGTGAGTACAGTATGTCAGCCAAGCAGACCCTGGAGGTGTTGAGCCCGGCCCCGGTTGAAGCGGCTGCAGCGCCAACTAAACGCACTCGTAAGCAGAGCCAAAAGCGTGTTCTGGTCAACCCGCATACCGGTGAAAAAGTTAAAATGCTGACGCGCCGCAATCAAACCTATAAGGCGTGGTGCCTCCAGTACGGCACTGATACTGTTGAAACGTGGTTTGAGTAAAAGCACACGTTCAAGCAGCATAAAAAAAACCGGCCAACGCCGGTTTTTTTACGCCTGAAGACTTAACTATCCCGGCTCTCTTGCGTCAGCACGAAGGGCCATTTCGTTGGCCTTGTCATGCGCATAGTTGAATGCACCAACGACCTTTGCGGGAGCCATCAAGTAGGGGATTGTCAGGTGTGTTGAGCCAGTTCCGGTGATATGGACGGTGCCAAAGTTGAAGATCAGACCAACCGGGTTTTGGTCATAGGTGATTGCCTCAAGCTGTCGGTGACGAAGGTTCATGTGCGTCTTCCAAAACAGGCCAGTTCGGTACTGAACAAACTTGGTAGTGATGATCAGTCTGGTTGTATACCAGCTGAGGAAAGAGCTTCCAATCGAACTGATGGACCCGGCCAGAGCTAAGAGCAGGAAAAGCGTATTCCCGAAATACGCTACCAGCCCGAGCACAGCAAAATTGATGCTCAAGTTAGTGACAACGGGTATCCAGTGGGGTTTAGCGATATGAGCTTTCAACGCCATTGTCAGTTCTTTCCTTTGAGCATTGGGCCAAGCAAGCTGCGTGCAGTTTCAATGTCCAAGCCACCTTGTTGTTTGATCTTGGTTTCAGGGTACTTGAGCTTTGACGCGATCAAGTCGAAGCCATCTTCAAGATTCTTGGCTGCCTGATCCCGGTCGCCTGTGAATGCCTCTTCAATGTCGAGCAAATCGCTGACGGTATCCTCGTAGTCAATGGCGTTGGCCATCCACGGCATAAGGTGTAGGTTTCGTTCAACAGCCTTGGAGAGGGCGGAGTTGGCCACAATTGGTCGAGCTGGAGCTTTGGCTTCCTGTGGCGATGTATCCGCGCTGTGCGGCTGCTTTGGCGCTTCTGGCTCCGCTTTATGTTCAGGCTCATTGCCAGCGGGCGTGCTGTTACCGCCAAGGTAGGACGCAAGCAGATCGTCAGCTGATTGCTGCGGTTTAACGCCGCGCCCGCCACCGCCGCCAGTAGTGTCGTCATCACCACCAGAGGTAAATGACGACGTGTCCAGGTTATCCAGGTCGGACATATCCGGCATGCCGAGGTTTGCAGCTTCAGCCTCGCGGCTCAGCTTCACCTCAGCAATGCTGGTGTCACGCGCCACGGCAGCAAGCAGGGCAGGCACAGAGTTATAGCTTGGGATGGGTGCATTCAAAACCTTGCCTAGCACGCCAACCAACTCATCACTGGAGCCAAGCAGGTTCTGTTTGCCGAAGTCACTCTCTTCGGCGAAAACGGAGTACCCAACCTGACTTTTCACTGAGCGCTTAAATTCGCTGCTCATTACAAACTCAGCTGATATCTGATTAACCCGCAAGATCGACTTAAAGAAGCGTGTCATTTCCTTGGAGGTTTCTCGCATTTCGTCGCTCACCAGCGTGGCCAGCTCCTGCCATTCTGTGATTTCGGGTGCGAGCTTGCACAGGCGAAGCATGGTTTCCGCGTCAGGGCAGACAACCTTCGGCATCCGTACTGAATACCAGTGGCTGACGTAGCTGTACTTGGGGTCCGCGGCCTTTTCCTGAATGCCGTGGTTGAACAGCTGGGTCAAATGCACCTTGCCTCGGTAGAGGATGAATGCCTGGCCGATCTGCAGGCGCTTAACGTCTGTGGTCTCGATCCGATTGCGTTCTTTGACCTGAATGCTCTTGTCCGCGTGAACGGTGTTGAAGTCGCCGAAATGGTTGTAGTTGCCCCGTTCCATGACGCGGGCCTTGCCTGAGAACTCACACGCCAGCTCGGTTGTTTCTTTGTCGTCGAGGTAGCCGATTTGCTTGAACGCGGAGTTAGCCATGATCTGCTTGGTGGTGCGCGAGATTTTCTCAAGCATGCCCGGCGCATCCTGCGTGCCCGTCATGATGCAAAAGCCAAGGCCACGGGCCTGTGCGTTCATCATTTCCTGGCCTTCCAAGAGCATGTAGGCGTTTTCGTCGTTGGCGATCAAGTAGGGGATTTCGGAGTTGGTTGGCAGGTTGTACACCATGTCGCGGGCACTACCCTCAAAGTGCGTGCCCAGACCAACTACCATGCCGTTGCGCAGGGCGGTCTGTACGATCTTGCCAAGGTTCTCCAGTTCCTCGCCGGACTTCTGCAGGGACGGAAGCAGAGTCATCAGGATGCGGCCATTGAGCACTGCGTCCTGATAGTCGATTTCGCCTAGCGTGGTCAGGTAAATGTGCCCGAAGGTGTCGGACAGAGACGCCAGCGCGCGGGTGAAGTACGCTTGAGCAAAACCGAACTGGCGCGTCACTTCCTCAGCTTGCTTGTCGATGGCCTTCTTCTCATCAAAACCTGGCAGTGACTCCAAGTATGAGCGCATCGCCCGGCGTGACTTCATGGTGATGAAGTTGGACTTGTAGAGGGTGGCAAAGGTCTGGAATGCCATGTGGTCACGGATAACCGCAGGGTCGATCAACAAACGGCCTTGGTCCCGCAAGTCGGTGAGTGCAGGTTGAAGAGCGGCAACCAGAGCAATCGCACGTTCCGAAAACAGTTTGTTCTCACCTTCAGATGCCGGAATGAGGGAAACCAGCAGCTGAGTGTTTGAGTCAGCCGAGCCTCTGGCGAAAATTGCCGCGTCATTCGATGAGCGTTCTGCTGGGTCCGTAACCTGAGTGTTGATCGGGGTGATGTAGTTGGTGACGCGAAAGTCATCATCACGGCCAAAAATACGGCAGATGGTCGCAATCTGAATCATCGCCTTGGGGGCCGCCTTCGCGTCTTGGAACGCACAGCCCGATCCAACAGAAAGGAAGTTGACGATGTATGAAACGAAGCTCTCAGTCTTACCGGCGCCCGTCGTGCCGAAGATCAGGAAATGTTGGGTTAGCGCCTTAAAACTCAACCAGATTTCAAAACGAGTGTTGATCGTTCGGCCTACATAGAACGCACCGGAGGCTTTGTTGAACCCGTTGTTCAACCCTGGCCGAGGGTCGTTCTGGTCAATCTTGCCAGCTGACATAGGCAGGTGAATGGGGAGCACGTCAGGCTTTGAAGTGACAGCGAGCCGCATCACCAGAAAGATCACAAAACCGAGCAGCACAAATCCGGGCTTAAAAAGGCAGATGACCGTGGCAATAGCGGCCCAGATGAGTGGCAAATAGGGAAGCTGAAGTGCGTCCCAGCAGCGTTGATAGAACGAACGCGGATCAACGACTAGATTGCTGTTGTCCAGCTCATGAACGTCCTGAATTGGCGTAATGCTGCTCATACGAAGGATTCCTCCCCGCCCGTGCGCTTACGAGCAGGCGGAACGAATCCGCTCTTCTCGTTCCTGCCTTTGGCCAGCTCTTGCTCAAGCAATTCGTTCGCCTCTTGAACCAGCTTGCGTTGGTACGCCTCGCTGTAAATGCCGGGATCAATCCAGTGCTCGCGCTGCATCGTGTTCAACATCTGATCGACTGCGCCAGCAACCATCGGTTTGGCCAGCTTACGGCCCATGCGCTGTTCAACCTGTGCATGCGCCCATGGGCCAGCGGCCTCCCAGTAGGGAACCTGTCCGCCGTTACTGCAGAGGGTGTACCAGAGGGTTCGGTTGACAGTCTTCATCCATAGGATGTTGGAGTGGTATAGGCGACCATTCTTTCGGGCTCGTGTAAGGACTGACGCAAACACGTTGTTTTTGTGAGCATGCAGAGCTGTAATTTTTTTGATGACCGGCGTTGAGGCGTATTTTTTCAAAAGCTCATCAACACCCGAGGTATCTGCGTAGGCAGGTGTGATCAGCTTGTCGCCTTGCCAGGTCGCATGGTTGAAGCTGAAAGCGATTTGGCAAATCATCGACCATGCACTTTTGAGGTCTTCGTTGGCCTGCGCACATAGGATGGCAAACAGTGCTTTCTCAAGAGGTGGCAGACTGTCATGGCCGGTCCACAATGGCCCAAGTTGATCGCTGAAGAGCTTGTTGGTGCGGGGCAGGCTCAACGCGACATATTCATGACCTGGGATCAATTCACGCTTTTCAGCAAAGGGGATTTTCCGAATCTCAGAGCTGAAGGGCGGTATTGGGGTCATAGCCTTTTCATCAACACCATCTTCCAGTTTGACCCGCTTATTGCTGGTCCAAAGCAGCTTATGCATCAGGGCAAAATCAAGGGGGAGGGCGAAGGTTGCCCACGGCCCGGTGTACATATCCTGTTTGAGAATATCCTGCTTGTAGATGATCGCGCTGGCCGGGAAATGCTTGGCCTGAATCTCGATCAGCTCGTAAACGTCTTTCACGCCCTTGCGGTACTTAAACCGAACAGTCCCCTTCATAGCCCGCCAGCCGAGGTAGAACATGGCCGGGATGGCCAGCCAGCGGAGGATGTAACCGTGATACTCAGCAAGCATCATGAATGACGAAAAACCGTGCTTGGACGGGATGATCGACGGTATTGCGTGACGCGCTGCTTTGATGGTCTGCAGTTCGCTGTCTGTCATCAGCCAGCCAAGGTGTTCATACCCCATGAACATGAAGAAGGATACATAGAAGCAGGCTTTGAGAATGTATGCCTTGGCTAAAAACCATACGCCGACTACTAGCGCTACGGTAAGCAGAGGGAAGAAAAATACATCCAGAGCGCTATGCTTGGGGGCACCGTAATCACTCATTATTGGACTCCCCCACTGGCAGCCTGGAGACGGTTGAAAGCGTTGGCAAGAAGACCTGCGTAGCGCTCATTGTGAACCGGTGTTGCTGAGTGGTAGCGCGCAAGCGCAGCCAAGTAAGTGCGACCATCGGTGATAGTTGAAAGCACCCGTTCATTCATCACGCTACGCTGGATCAGCATGGCGGCGACGTTGGCATTCACGCAGCCGTTGTTGCGTAGCTGGGTCTCAGTGATGCCCATATCGTTCAGCCAGGGCAGATGCATAGAGTTGATCTGGAAGGGGCCAATGTCGTAGGTGCCGTTCGTGTTGCCCTTGTTGTTCTGGCCAACAGTGCCCCCTTCAACCATCAGGATGGCGAAGAAAACGTCCATGTGAATGCCGTACTTCTGTGATACCTGCTGCAGGCATTGGTAGCTGAGCGGTACAAGGTTTTCAGCGCTGGCGCCGGAAGCGGCAAGTGACAGCGTGGCGACGGCCAGTAGCCGGTTAATACTTTGGCGAAAGGTCATTTTGGTATTGGACTTCACGATGAGGGGCGCGGGTTTGGATGGCGCTTTGAGCGGCCATTTCGAGCGCTTGGTACTGATTTTCAAAATCTTCAAAGACAGGCTCAATGGAGCAGCCGCCAATTAGTGCAGACCGGCGTTCTTCTACTTCCATAGCGCCAAGGGCTGACATGGCCGGAGCCACGTTGTCGGCCCATGCATTGCACAGGATGTTGCCTGCTTGCTTCAGCAGGCTGGCAGCAAGGTAGGAGCGCTCTTTGCCATTCAGGCTGAAGTTGCTTGTGAGCGTTTCCAAAGTGCCTTCAATGACACGCTCGTTCAGGAAGTCGCTAACCTGCTGAGCGACCATCGCCGCGTCAGGCAGGAAGTAGTTGAACGAGTGGTACTCGGTCATTACGGCTGAGGTTGCCATCATCAGGCTGTTGGCAATCTGCAGGTCGGGGTCGGATGGCATTTTGTAGAAGTTGGCGCCAATGCCACTCGCGTCTTTGGCGAAGTGAATAAGCGGCTTGAGGTAGCGCACGTCGGTGCTATCAAGAACGGCGCCGTTGTTCCGCTCGATGGCGCTGATGAGCACTTCGATGATTTGCCCGCTTACCTGCGAGGTCAGCCAGTTGGGCGCCTCGGCAGGATCAACGCCATAGGCTTGGATGACCAATTCTGTATCGCTTTGCAGGCGCATCAGAATCTTGGCCATCATGTCTTCAATCTTGCTGCTGTCGTCTTCAGGGCGAACAAGGCGTGTGGCTGCAGACAGCAAAGGGGCGAGAACCTTGACACCATGGCTAGCCGATTTGATGGCTGAGTCCACGAAGTCGGTATCTGAATCGTCCGCAGAGTTTGTCCTGATGCCTGCCATACGGTTTTCAAGGTCGGCGAGGGGGTCTGTTTCCGGTTTTGGCTGAGGCTTGGTGGTGCCTGCGGCTGGTGCTTGCGGCGACGATTTTGCAGGCAGCTGTACGTCAGGGAAAAGCTGCTCTTGGATTTCTTGCTCGGTTAGTCCGCCAGGTGAACCAAGGCCATTCAAGTATGTGTCGAGTGGGATGCCATTGCTCATGATTAACGCGCACCCATCATGCTGCTCTGTTTGATGCCGCTGTCCGAGGTGCTGGTGCCCAGCGTCTGGGAGCGCTCAAGTGCTTCAAGATCAGTAAGCACCGGCCAGCACAGCAACTGCTTACGGATATCGCCCGACTCCATGTCTTCATTGGCCCAGTTCTGCTGCAGATCAGCTAAGTAGGGCTCCAACGGGATAACACGGGATTCAGCCTGTACGTCGCTGTTCCACTCGCTCGGCTTGTATCCGAGGCTTTTCATTCCCAGCCCGATAGCATGCTCAAGTGCGGAGTCGATGAAATTCATAGCCATAGCGAACGGTAGGGTGCTGCGCTGAAGGACTACTTCACATTTGAACGGCGCATCAGGATTGCTGGCGCATTGGAAGGGGAGAACGCCAACCTCATTCGGTCGGGCCAGATTCGTCATCGCAGCAAGTGCGTTCGCGTGAAGCGCCAAGCTCCAAAGGAGTGGGCCAGCAGGCTGCAGCGCCAGGTAAGAGGTGAAGACCTCAGACTTGTACGAAAACGCAACGCAGCCCATTTCAAGCGCCCGGTATGCGAGCAGATCGGTGAGCTGATCAAGTGAATCTTCTTTGTACTGGTTCATGGCGCACGCCTTGTCCGTATGGTTTAATAGTATTGTACGAAAAAAACAGAGGGCGGCAATGTTAAAGGCGTTATTTCCGCTATGCGGCACTGAAGATTCTGGCCAAGACACCCTGAAAGTGCTCTTGCCGGTGTCGCTTGTGGCTCGATTGCTTGATGAGAGCAGCCGCGCGCAGCTTGGCGAATCCCTGCAGGTCGATATCAGCAAACAAGTCATTTCAGGCGCCGGTAAAGCACTGACATGCAGCCTGCATTGGGTTCAGATGGCTCAAGGGTTTGACGTGCGGGTAGGCAATGAAGCCGTTGGCGTGATTCTTCGGGACGAGCTGGCTGGTGTCATGCCAGTTCCTCAAGTGGCAGGGCGCCGCTCTAAGCCATGCCAGGTGGCCTATGACCTGAACGGCATGCAGGTCTGGCGCAAAGGCTTGATTGATCTGGAAGACGGGGCTGTGGCAGCGCTGACTGTCGATAAGCGTTTTGACTATCTGCCTGCGTTTGCTGTCGTTGGCTGTGAAGATGGTTGGAACCTGGACAGTGCAGTTGTCATTGATTTGGTGCCCGGCCCAGTCCAGAAGCGGTTCATGCTGTCGAACGAGGATCATGACGCATTGCTGGCTCTGATGAATCTGCCGGATGCAAAGGCGGTGTCAGCTAAAGAGGTTCCAGCACTCGACCTGTGCCTGATCACTGAGTTTGGTGGTGATGTTCTGGACTTTTTTGCAAGCAAGAACGTGGCTGCGTAGTCAGCGCAGCCCCAGCGTTTTCTTCACGTCATTTGCGTTCTGGCGGTTATAGGGCGCATCAATCATCCGTTCCACCTGCTGGGATAACAGCTCCCGCCGCGCCCATGCGGAAAACCCTCTTTCTGCATGCTGGCGCTCATCTTCGCCCATTTCCCCATGCACCTTCGCAAAGCTGGCCATGTTCCCGGTAGGAGCTTTGCCATCAAGCAGCGCGCCGCTCAGCTCGCAAAGCTCATCGTAGCCATGACCTTTGATCTTGTGGGCAAGAACAGACGTGGCCAGCTCGGGGCTGTAATGGTGAATCAACAGCCTGGCCGTGTTGGCAACAACAGGGTGCCAGTTGGAGGCAAGATCGTCCTCGATGTTGTAGCCGGTGGCCTCTTTCAAGTCATCAAGCGGGAGTCCTGTAACCTGATTCGCAAGGATCAACAGTTCAGACTGGAGGCTACCGGAAGATTGCTCAACGAAAGGTTTGAGGTTCATCAGGTAGGAGGCTTTGTCTTCAAGTGATACGCAGGGCTTGCCATCACGGCACATGCGATTGATCACGTCGGGCAAGCGTTCGGCGCTTTCCATGCACTCACGGAATCCCATCAGCCCCTTGGAGCGAACCAGCGAGTCTGGATCATCGTTGTCAGGGATGGTGATGATTTTGACTTCGATGCGTGGGTCATACGCCGCCATGATCACACCAATGCTGCGCTCTGTAGCGGCTTGGCCAGCCTTGTCGCCATCCAGGCAAACCCAGAGTGTCCGTACACCCTGATCAACAAGCAGCTGAAATTGTTGGTCGGTCAGTGCTGTGCCCATCGGCGCGCACGCAAGATGGCAACCTGCAGCCGAAAGGCTGATCACGTCCATATAGCCTTCAACCAGGATCGCGTGACGAGAGCGCTGGATTTGTTCGCGGTTCTGGAAGAGGCCAAAGAGCAGTTCACTCTTGTTGAACAGCTCGGTTTCCGGCGTGTTGATGTACTTCGGCACGCCATCTTCCTTTGAGAGCGTGCGTCCACCAAAGCCAACTAACACGCCTTCGTGGTTCCGAATCGGGAACATCAGCCGGTTGCGGTAGAAGTCCAGAAGTCGCTTGGTATCGCCCTGTGTGGCCAGTGCGCCAGCTTGCTGTGCAGCCAGACGGAGCCGGTGTGAGCTGAAGTGATCCACCAGGCCGCGCCATTGATTCGGGGCAAAGCCGATTTCAAAGGTCCGCATAGCGGCGGGGGAGAGGTTCCGAGTCGCAATGTACTCCTGAGCCTCAGTGTCCTTGAGGTGATTTTGAAAATAAATGCGAGCGACCTTCAGCGCCATGTGCATGTCTGCATTGGCGTCAGGCGTGGGGCGCTGGTCTGGCTTGGTCATATTTTGATCATCCAATTGCAAGGCTTGCTTGGCGCTGGGTCGGTTGATAACTCGCCGGGTATATACAGGGTTATCCACAGATTTTGTGGATAACCCATCTTGCTACGGTTTGTAGCAAAGAAAGTGCGACAAAACTTAAATTCTGGTGTAATAGTATAGTACGCAATTTTTAACGCAAAGCAATTGGGATGGGTAGCACTGTGCAGGCTGCACCGGTCAGTCGCGGGCCGGGCATGTAGCTAAAGTTTGAAGTTCACCAGGAGGCTTTATGATCAAGCAATATGAGTTTTTGAGTGACGCGCGCAATAAGGCTGCAGAGCAGCTAGAAGCATTCGCCAGAAGTAAGCTCGCAGGGGGGCAGGTGCAGAGCTTTGAGGGCGAAGATGAATTTTCGTTGTGGCTTGATAGCCATGACTATAAGGGTGTTTTGGGTGGTGCGCTTGACACCGATGAAGTGCTCCCCAGTGTTTACCGCAAGATGCTGGGGGAAGAGGGGATGGTGCCTTGCATTGCCCTACATGACAGCGACTCAGCTTACGATGCCTGTAACACCGGCCAGTGTCATCGCGGTGACGTTTTGGTCATCGAGAGCGAGGGGATTGTAGGTATCGCTGATACTTGGCCGATTGCAGTGACAGAGCAGCAGGGTGAGTTTCACAGCATCGAGCCTGGCTTCCATGGTTCTGTACTTGGTTCGCGCGGCATCACCAACGTGACTATCGACCTGGCCATTGAGCGTGCAAATGAGCTTGGTTACAAACTGGCCGACTGGGTTGGCGACATGCTTGCCAACAGGGAAGGGCAGCAGGCTGCACCGGCCAGTCGCGGGCCGGGCATGTAATGGCAGGGCTCACTGTTCAGGATGTTGTGTTCGTAGCTGATCCAAAGTCCGCAAACGTGTTCAAGGTGAAGCGTGGTCCGGTTGAAATTGAAATTCAACGAAGCCGGGTGCAGTGGACTATCGAAATGCAAGTTTTCGATACTGTTGATTACACGCCTTGCGACGATGGCAAGTGCCCCAAAGGGATTGATTTCAAGTCCATGAAAGAGGGTGAAATAGACTTGTGCGCCAAGTCATGCCCATATCTTGAGTCTGATCTAGTGCCTGTCGTGAACTGCTTTGTTGTTGGTGATCGGGGTGAGAGCCTTGAAGAGCTTCGTAAGTATCTCGTTTCCCAAGTAAGGGACGATCAGGAAGCCTTGGATTTTCTTAGGCTCGACTGGGTGATTGATGGTGAGCGCTTGCCTGCTGGGGATGTGCCGTTGTTGGCGGAGCTTTTCCCGTGAGTGTTACGCAGTAGGCCTATGTCTCATGGTTCCTGTTCGTGGGCATCACGATGATTTACGTCGCGGTGTTTGATAGCGATAGCCGCTTTTTCTCCGTCAGTCTGGATTCAGAGCTTGTTGATTGGTCGGGCCGGTAGCGTAAAGGGAGTGACGTTTCATGAAGGTCTTGTTCGTTGGTTTCATCGTCGTTTTTGCAGCCGTGATGCTGCATAGGGCTCTGTTCAGCCCCCATCAACGCAAGTTCGCGCTGGTATCGCTGGGGCTGTTGATTATGGGCTTGATCGCCTCATCAGTTGACGAGTGGGGCAAGGTCGGCTTTGTGCTGTCTGTGGCGGGCTTTGCGGTTGCTGTTTGGATGCTTGGCTTTGAGAGCTGGTACAACCTCGCCAAAGCGAATTACCGCAGCGGTCGGGAATAGGGGCGTTCAATGCAGGGTGAATGGATCAGGCTGGCATTCGTCGTCGTAACAGTGGGCTTTGGTGTCCTCATTTCAGGCATAGCTATCTACCGGCCTGATCGGCGTAAAGAGGCGACAGGGGTACTGGCGCTGATGATGCTGGGGCTGCTGATCGGATCAATCGAGTTGGTCGCGGAGTATGGGCTGCCGATCTTGATGGCCTCTGTTGTGGTGGGCGTTGTGTTGATGGCTCATACCTGGGGCGCCGAAAGGGTTTCGCGGTGATTTAAGGGTAATGCCTTTCGATTTGTGCGTCAGCGGAAAGGCGACAAGGTGCAACTGGCGAGATTAGGTAAGTGCTATGCAGATCGGATTACTCGGCTTGATTTGGCTTGGCTGTGTTGTTGGTTTTGGTGTTGTGATTTCGGTCATCGCCATTTACTGGCCGGAGCAACGAAAAGAAGCGCTTGGGGTGCTGGCGCTGATGGCCCTCGGGCTGGTTCTGGGCGCGTTTAAGAGCCTGGCGCTGTTTGGGTTTGTTGTTCTAGTGGCATCTGTCCTGTGTGGCTGCGTGGTTGTCGGGACAATAAGGCCGGTTGAGCGCTAGAAGATGTGAAATGCGAGCAGATGACTGCAAAGTGTCTGCAAAATAGGTCAATATTTTACTTCCCTAAATGTTTATTTGGGGAAGTAATGAGTATAATGTGAGTCAGCGAGGGATCATGAAGAACGAAGATCAGCAGCTTAATGACGTGGTTATCCACGGTGTTCTTGGCCTTTTGAAACCGGCAAAGTTCGCGCTGGTGCTGTGTGCAGTTGTGCTGCTGATCGTCGTGGTAATGGAGCTGTGAAACAAGGAGCGTTTGGCAATGCCTGAAGTGAAATATGGAACCGCAGTTGATGAAGTGGCCCGCCGTCGAGAGCTGGAAGAAGAAGAGCTGGAAATCGCCAGCCTGCGCAAGACCTTTATTGGTATCGGTCTGGTTGTTGCGGCCATGACCATGTTGCTGTCGGTCGCAATCGGCATTAGCCAGCCCGACCCCGTTGATGCCACCGCAAAAGCTGGCGTCTCTCAGTACCAAACGAAGGATGATCAATGATTGCAAATGCCGAACAGCTCTCAGGACTGCTCGATAGCCTGGACGAAGCCAATTGTGAGTGCGATGGGCTCACCCGCTTGGTGACAACCGTCCTTCAATGGCACCAGATTCCGCACACTGTCTTCAAAGGCTCAGTTCGACGTAAGCGGCCAGACGATACGCCAGACATTGTGGTGGCCCCGCATTACTGGGTACAGGTTGGTGACCTGTTCATCGACTACCGGGCGAGGATGTGGCTTGGTACTGACGGAACCGTCCCACACGGCGTCTTTGTGGGCGCTGAGTACCCTACAGTTGAATATGCTGGCGAGAAGGTAGGCATGATTGCACTGCCAGCTACCCTCTTCGGCCTTGTGTCCAACAACGATGGCATAGATTTTGAAAAGCTCATTCCCGAACGCTTGCGTGTGCAGCATTCGGCTACTGCCGCTTGCGAGTCATGAAATGAAAAAGGTCTTGTTTCTGGTCCTTTCTGTAGTTCTGCCCTTCCCGGCTGTCGCCAACTCAGTGTCGGAAACGGTTGAAACAACAGGCTTCAGCCAGTGTAAGGGGCAGCTGACTCAAGTCGCTGGGGAAGTAATCACGCAGCGAGTCCATGCTTCGCATGATATGTGGAACCCGGTAAATGCCGATCAGCGGATGTACTCAACACTGGTCGCTCAGAACCATCATGATGAGAGCACTCAGTCCAGCATTACGATGGTCCCGAATGCTGATGGTGGGTGTGACTATGTGACTACCCATACAGCGGTGTGGGATAACTCTTGCGCTGACGCGCGCAGCAAAGTTCTGGAGAGAAACAAACAGGTCGGGGTGCTTGCTGATCGTACAGTGGTGCTTGAGTCCTTCGTTCAAGGTCAATTCATTTACTTAACGCCGGTATTGAGTGACCGCGCATGCTTGGTTACCGAACGGGCAGTTTGGTTCAGCAAGCGCTGAGGGCGTAATCAAGGGAGGCTTGTCTATGTGGATCGTTGATCGAGCAGGGCAGCAGGTTCGCAGCTTCAGTGCTGCGGAGGTTGATCTTCTGGAGCGGTTTGCTGACGACAACCTCACCGGCCAGAGCGTCGAGCAAGCTAACTCGCTTCTTCGTCGTGTCCGTCAGGACAACCAGTGGCTGCGCTGTGCCTGCGCGAAGCCCAACCCGATCATGCATATCGCGCTGCTGGAATCTGGCCGCTTCGTCCTGCGCAACAATCCGGGTGGCGCCGAGCACCTGAGCCAATGTCCCTTTGGGAAGTCCATCAATCGCTCTGCAGGTCCAGCGGATAACCGAGCCAAAATCACCCGATTCAACATGGGGAGCGTGATCGCTCCGCACGGGGAGTTCCAGGCCGAAGGTCGGTCAGGAACTGTGGCTGAGTCGATGGCGCCTGCCCAACGATCCGGTGTCCGCTACCCTACTCTGTCTCTGCTGCTGACCCTGCTCGATGATGCCCAGCTCAACACCTACAACCCCGCTGTAAAGGTGTCTCTGTCTGAGCAGTTCCAGCGGCTGCGTGAGGCTGCGAGCCGGTATGCACTCGCCAATGGCAGCTCCCTTGCTGGCGCTCTGGATACGATGATCAACACCGGTCGCATGATTGCCCTCGGCAAGCGCGTGATAGAGCAGGTGCCCAAAGGTAAGCGCGCGGTGGGCCTGCTTCTGGATCGCATCGAAGGCACTGAGGCGCGTTCTATCAAGCTGCTCAAGGGCGGGAAGATGGAGTTGCAGGGGCACGTCGAGCGGTTTGCGTCTAACGATGGCCCCTTGCTGGCGCTGGCCACCGTCACCCCACAGAAGCCATTCTCCAAGTTCTTCGTTATTGGTCACGTTGCTACTGCCGCTATCGCCTCCCCTAACCTGCTATTCCCGGTGACCGGCCAGGCGGAACGCACTGTCGTATTGGAGCTGATCAAACTACTGCACTGGCTTGAGAGCAAAGGCGAAGTCGTCCAGCTGCAGAAGCCGTTGTTTGACGGTGACAACAGCCCCGACCTGATTTTGCGCAGCAGAACCAAGGTGCTCCCGCTGGTGCTCGCCCGGCAAGATGCCGGTCAAAGCGATGCGGTTCCTAATGCTGTATTTGTAACGCTCGGCGGTGATATACAGCCCGCCAAGAACAAGATCATTGCCACCTTCTTGCGGAGTTCATGAGTCGTTGGATATCCAGCTCTACAATGCGCCGAACGCCGCCGTTATAGCGGATACCGAGCAGCTGCGCCGCGTCGTCACAATGTACTTCAGCAGCATGGCACCCTCTTCTGCTGAGACGATCCGCTATGCTCTTCGTCAAGCAATCGAAGGGCTCGGGATGGATGCAGTCAACGTCGAGCTTGAGACCTTCCCATGGAACCAGCTCACGGCTACGCACTTTTCAAAGCTGATTTCCGAATGGCGTAAAGAGCTGGAACCGGCAACCATTCGTCTCTATGTCTATGCCCTGCGTGGCATTGTCCGAGCCTGCTTTGTGTCCCAGCTGATGCCAGCCGATCAGTTCATGCTGATCAAAGAAGTGAAGCTCCCGCGTGGCGCCAACAAGCGTGGCCGGGGCCGAGCCGTCGATGATGATGAGCAGGACGCCATCTTTCGCAGCTGTGAAGAGGAAGACAGCACTACCGGCATCAGGGATGCCGCGATATTCGCGATGTTCTTTGCTACAGGTATGCGCCGGGCGGAACTGGCTGGCCTGGACGATGGCGACATTGATCTGGCGAAGGCAGAGGCGCGCGTTCGCGCGAAGGGGAACAACGTGCAGGTGAAACACATCCAGGCATGGGCTATCCCCTTTCTTGAGGCATGGCGTGCTGTTCGTAAAGACTCTGGGTTTACCTCTGGCCCGGTGTTCACCCGGATCGTTAAGAGTGGCCGCGTCACCGGCAACCGGCTTACCGGTCGGGGCATCTTGTCCATCATGGAGGCCCGGTGTAACAAGGCCGGTCTTGATCAGGTTGTTCGGCCCCACGATGGGCGACGGACTATGGGCACCGCGATGATCAAAGAGCACGGCGAACTGGTTGCGCAGAAGGTGCTGGGCCACTCACAGCTGGCCACGACACGCATCTACGACATGCGGAGTGATGACGAGATTAAGCGTCACTTTTCAAAAGCGACCGGGCCTCGCTCAAAGCGCTCCGACACATAGAACAACAGCCTGGAGCTAGCTGATGACGGAAACACTCAGTATGTGGGTGATCTACGACAAGCCCAAGAATCACGAAGATCAATTTGTTGCCCGCCGCTGGGAGGTGGGTGGCCCGCTCAAGCCCACCGATGACATTCTCAGCGCGAATGACCTTGAGTCGGTACGCGCGCTGCTTCCTGGCGGGCTTGTGCGGATGGGGCGGATGCCGGGGGACGACCCGGTTATCGTCGAGGCGTGGTTTTAGCTGGGCTTGCAACACCAGTGTGATGCCCTTCTTTTATGCGCAAACACGCCCCTTGCGCAGCAGGTAGCGCACCCTCTCGGAGGTTGTTGAGCTATACAGCGCGGCGAGCGAGTTGAAAAATGCGATTCGCTCAAGCTCTTCAACCTCATCACGCGCGTGCTTCATGTAGAGTGGCAAGAATCGCGTGCAGAATAGCTCCTCCAATTCGGAGTCAGCTAGCGGGGTCAGCCCATCTTGCGGTCTGAACCTCGCATTTTTAGTCGGTAACCAGCGTAGCCTTCCAGGCGGCGACTGAGATTTTGTTTGTCCGAGTTGCAGACCAACCATTGGCCATCTTTTGGTTGAAGTAAGCATCAATGTCGGTGATAGCAATAGAGTCGTAATTAAGCTCAATTCGATAGTTCGCAACAACCGGAACGCCAGCCCACGCAGCAATTTCGGCAGCTGGAATCTTGTTCACGGAAATCACCTCGCCAGTACCGATTAGGTTGATGGGTTCAGGGACCATGAAATCAGTCGATGACGAATTGGCAAACTCTGAAGCGGACATACTGCCGTCCCAAATCCGACAAGACCCTTCGTAGCCGAATGAGAGTTGATGGGCGAGAGAGTGCAGACCCTCTGTTCCGGTCTTGGGGCATGTATAGCGTGTGCTACCAAAGTTGCTCTCATGCGTTGTGTAGTCATAAGAGAACATCGTGCCGATGGACGAGAATCTCTGTTGCAACGCAACGGTTATTGAGGTCGGGAAGTGAAGCGTCATTATCGGGTTCATATATCCGGCTTCCAAATCCATGTAGCCACACAGAATTTCGTCTGGGTTTGTTTCGCATCGGCTTTTTGGCCAGTGAGCAGGCTTTGGATTGGGCGAGTTGATATATGCCAGATGCTCCCCATTACCGTATACGAGATATACCCCATACGGCGACGCCTTGTACCCGCCTGTTGGCCCGTAGTTAAGGCCAGTAATATTCTGTGTCCCTGTCCCATTTAGCCGGTTAAGGGTTACTGTCTGCCCTTGGTAGCCTTGCATCAAATCACGGGAAAAGAGGACGCCATTGAGTTGGAATACAGCCCCCCCCAAAATCGCACTTTTGCCATCCCCCGCCCTCACTACAGGTTACTTCTGACCAGGCGGCTTGGTTATCAAGCGGTTGATGGACTACCTGCCATGTCTGAGCTGTGGCCGACATGGTGTAGGTTGTGAGGATAATTGCTGAGCAGTAGGCATGTAGGCTCATAGAGGGCTTCTCGCAAATTTTTGTGCTGGCGCGATTTCAAAATGTGGCGATGATTGTCTGGTATTATGTTATGGTACGCAAATTATGCGTACACCAAAGTACAAACAATCGCGAGGCTCATTGATGCGGAACACCCTTTTGAAAATTGCGAGTGTCTTACTGCTGGCGCCTACGGTGGCTTTGGCAGGCGGACCTGTTGCACAACCTTCTTGCGCACAGGTTATCTGTCTCAGCCCTGATCACGGGAAAGCCCCTCCGGCTGAGTGCATTCCCGTCCGCTCGGCCTACTTCGTTATTCGGGTTTTCGACCCCCTCTATGATCCCGGTGCAACTGCTGATGCACGGCATGCATTCCTTCGCACCTGCCTGACGGCCCAGTCATCTGACCTTCAAATCATCAAGCTCAAATACGGTCGCTTGTACGCGGACCCAATTACCTTCTGACGAATCAAGTATCGTGTAGCGCTCCACTTAACCGCCTTCGGGCGGTTTTTTTGGGGTTGTTGGTGGGGATTTAAAGCATAGCTTTGGGAGGAAGCCGCGCTTCCACAGGGAGAGGCGCGGTTTATGGGGTTGTTACTCGCCAGTAACCCCAACAAGTGTTGCTTTCCAGCCAATAAACTCAACAAGATTTAGTACGGTTCGACCAACCATATCTTGGTTGTAATCAACGTCCACGTCGTCAACGTAAATCTTGCCAACATCAAGCTCAATTCTGTACTGCCCATCAATGGGAAGACCGGCCCACGCTGATATTTCAGCAGCTGAAATACCATTCGCAGGTTCAATAACTCCCCTGACAGTTAGGTTGACAGGCTCGGGAACCATGAAGTGAGCTGTTGAGCTTGCATTGTGCTCCCCTGCAGACATGAAACCCTGATGGCGACAATATGGTGTTTGGTTGAACGCCGAATTGTGCGCTTCCGAGTGGAGCGGTATGCGGGCTATGGTATTACTTGAGCTGCAGCCATTGGCTGAATAGTCCCAGCCGAATTGGGCTCCTACATCGCTAAAATTTCTACTAAGCGAGACTTGAAAGCTGGCTGGGAAATACAGCTTGACGCTTGGGTATTTGTAGCCCGTCATTATACCGAATCCAGACATATCGCAGTCGTAGCTGGAAGACATGCTGCACCCACTCGACTTTTTCCAATGATCAGGGTGAGGTTTTCCGATAAGCCGAGCCTCAAAGATATTCGCAAAGCCCATCCCAGCATCAGAATAATTTCCTGTGTAGGCAATATCATTGCCCGTTTTTACATACCCACTGCCGCGAGCAATGAGGTTTACTGTGACAGTTTGATTGGGGTAACGGTCAAACAGGTCTCGGGACATGACTGTCTGCATGATCTTTGCCGTGATGCCTGGCATATCGCACATTTGCCAGCCCCCGCCATCCGTACATACCACCTCAGACCAAGCCGACTGAGTAACCGCACCCTCATGAACGGGTTGCCATACCTGTGCAATGCTCATGGCTGGAAGGAAAGTCAGGGTGGTCAGTAGTGAGGTGCTTAGAAGGCTGGCCATGGTTTATTCCTTGTGCTGGTTTTTATCGTTCTTTATTGGCGCAGTGCTGTTTGTCTGCACGGACTTGCCCCGTGAATGCCGTCAACCCAGGCAGGATAGGTTAATACCTCCCCTGCTAGATGCAGCTCTTCAGCTTCAGGTGAAGCTGGTTTATTAGGCAAGTGGGTCAGAATGCGTATGCTTGGCGCGCGCCTGTTTGCTGGTTGCAGATTGATCAAAATTGATTAGCATGCGCAGTATTGCAACTGCATTACCAAATGCCAACCGTGTCTTCATCAACTGCATGGGTGAATCACCTTCGTATTGTTGTTTTGGTTTAATTCTGGAGGCGACTCACAGAGCCATACCAGCCACCATGGTCGGGCGTGGGTCATCGAAATAATCAGCGCCATAGACGCGATCTTGCTGGCGCCCCAGAATGGTTAAATCCTCAGCGTCGAAGACAACGTAGTTGTGCTGTTTGCTCTCGCCATTGCGGGTGTTGCCATCCCAGTATTTGATGCCGCGAACACCGTTTGCCACGAGCCCGGCTACGGCCTTGTCTTCCTTTTCCGCATCTACGTCGAAGCTGACGGGATCGGCGAATAGAGCGCCGTACAGGTCAGCACCAGTAGCGTTCCTAGCAATCGCGTGGTCCAGCTGGTCGCGATACTTTTGATCGAGGCTGGTATCCATGCTCAGTGCAAGCAAGGCACTACGCACCTGATCTGATTGGTCGTTGAAGGGCAGATCGTGGAGCAGGTACTGGGCATCTTTGATCGCAATATCGACCATGTAGATGTGGCCTTTATCAGAAGGGCGTAGGACGGAAAGAGGCCCATACTTCTCAACAAACTGAACAGCGCATTCCGCCATGTGCAGTGACCATTTCGCGTCCCCCAGCCGGTCGAGAAGAAATTCATCATCTGGCTTGTCAGACAGGCCTGTTTCCAAGCGCTGTATCAATGCTTTAGCTTCTGCAACGTCAGTAACCTCGGCAACATGGCGATCCAGAATCTCTTGCAGCTCATCATCAGTCCTGCTGCGGCCCATCAAGTAATTAAGCCGCGTCTCGATTGCGAAAAGCCCAGTCCGCATGTTGCTGTCGTCAGAAAGCATGATTTCATTGAGGGCAAATGATCCTGTGTGAGGTAACACCCGGAAATCGTCGAAAGAGGTGTCATAGAACCGTACACCATCGTTCAGGTGGTTCAGGATGGCAGTGTATGCCGGATCACGGTTAATCAATGGCTCTGAGTACGTTCGGGAGATAAGGCGCGCGCTCAGAAATTGCCCGACGGTCTTCTTTATTTCGCGAGGATCATGGGATTTCAGTGCGGGGTCAATTTCAACTGCCATATCCGTCGCTGCCTCAATCAAGGAGTCGAGGGTTGCGTGAACCGTTGAGCCGAACAACGAGGTCTTTTTCAGGCCCATCATCTGGTAGTGGGTAGCGGTAGCAATGGTGTCTGCCAGGTACAACCCCTTGCCATAACTCTGCGCGCCCTCCCCTGTGCCCAGGTAGTCGTTTGAAAACTCGCTGAACAGGTGCGGGCTACCGTGGTAGGCAAGGTGAAAGCGCACCGACGCATCGACCGTGGGCAAGTGCTGCTGCAGGACATGTGCGCTCTGGTCCCAAACAAGCATGTTCTCTGCCTGAGATACACCGACAATGCCTGCCTTGCGCATTGCCGCAATTGCTTTGTCATAGCCGCCGTGGGTGGCCGCTGCCAACCAGAAGGCTTCTTTACCTGTGACCGGCAGATCGTTTTGGAAGGCAATGGAGCTGGCCAAGGCTTTTCGTTGGCCATTAGTGATCAACTCATCCCATGCCAGCATGCTGTGTTTACTCGGCATCACCGCTGGTTTCAAGCGGGCAAGCTCAGCCTGTGTGGCAGCAAGTTTCGCCCGCGTCCGGTCGGCAATATCTGAGTCTTGTTGGCGTCCTTTGTTCAGCCATGCAAGACGTGACTCCAGCTTGTCTACCTCATCACGCAGACCAGCTGTAGCCTCACGATACAACCCCGCTATGTCTGAGAATGAACCTGTATCGAACATCACACCCGGCAGATCACTGATGCGAGTCGTGATTGGCAAGGCTCCTTTGTGGCCTTCCTGCACACGAGCAGCTACGTTTACGCCAATAGGCAACTGCGTTGGAGTTGGGCGGGTCGCAGCGTTGAGAGCCGCGCTAGCCCGCATAGACAGACGTGGCTGTTGTGCTGACGCTGAATCACTCAGAACCATTGCCCGGCCTTCGGTGATAGCTTCTTTGGTAAAGACAACCTGGCGCGTGGTAAGCACACCATTTTCAAAGGTACGGTAGCGGGCACCATCAAAACCTGCAGCCTTAAACACCTCAATTGCGAAGGGATTACTCAGCAGATCATCAAGGCGTGTAAGGTCTGTAAAATCGGGCAGCAATGAATCAACGGCAGCCTTGCTTAGCATTGCAAGCAGTTGATCACGCGATACCAAGCCGTCTTCACGGTAGAGGTTCGGCATCGGGCTGCTCATACGGATGATGGCAGGTGTTACTTTGAATGCTTCCCCCTGGGCATGCGCCCTGCTTGCCTCTCGCCATGCATCATCGAATGAAGTGAAAGTACGGGAGCCCATGCCAGACTTGAAGAGTGCGGTTTCTTGCGTATCAGCGACCGGCTCGGCAACGTAGAAAACTTCCGCACCGTCGTCACCCGCCAGCTCCAGCTCAGCCGCTCGCTTGATGGCGTTTTCTTCGTTCAAGCTGAATAGTGGCATGCCCTGTTGCTTAACTCGCATGCTGAAGTCAGTCGTCATGTTTACGGAAAGTTGACGGGTGTGCGATTCGTAGTCCGTCTGGACAAGGGCGTCCATCATCATTGGGCCGTCATTCTTGCGCAGAACATCGCGGACGCAAGTAGGGACAATGTTGTCGTAGAAGTCGATCATACCCTCGCCCCCGGCGCGGGTGTTGAGGCCAGTAAACCGGTATGTATCGGGCTCACTGTCGATCAACTGTTTGGCCAATTTCTCTCCCACCAGAGATTTAAGGGTGCTGGCATTGGCACCGCGTCCCTCAACAATGGCGTTTCCGTCCCTGTCGTATGTGGAGACGTTGAAGTAGTCGGTGTTGCCCCGGATGACAACCGCTGATTCAATGTGGCTGATTTGCTTTGCGCGAATAGCTGCTTGCTCGCCGTTTATGAAGGATACTGCCTCGTACCCGTGCTGGGCGGCGAACATAAAGGCTCGGCGTACAACGAGTGAGGTCCATGCTTTTGTGTCAGTGACAAATGGCGCAATTACCGGGCGGATGTGGTTTGCTGTTACATGGTTGATCCGTCTCATTTCTTCAGCAGCACGCCACTGGTTCTCGCTGATCGCTATAGCCGACTCCGGTGTGCCGTGAGAGAAAACGGAACTCGGAACACCATTGGATGAAACGGAAATTATCGGGGTGCTGATGCTGACGGAATCCAACTCCAGACCGGCATAGTTTTCCTTTTTGGTTCGTATGCCTCTACGGACCCGTTTCAATACGTCACTGTGATCAAGGCCCAGGCTATCGGCCAGAGTACCGATAGTGGTTTCCTCTGCTGTGAATACAGGCATGACAGCCGGTACAAACTCTTCTTTAAACCCGTACTTCCGGCCTGACTGCGCCCAGTCTGACTGAATCTCTTCAACAAACAGGTGAACGCGGCCATTAGAATCTATCCGGTCGGTACAGCGTAGGTGCGCAATGACGTTCGGCATAGATGGCCAATGGCTTTGACTGTATGCAGGCCCGTTTTTGCGGTTGTGCAAAATCATCGCGCCTTCGTGTAGTCGATCCAGGGCGGCGTTGATAGCGTCATCGCGGGTCGGATGAATGCCGTTGTAGGCGCCGGTAATTGAGTCGCTTCCCCAGCCGTCATTGGCGTTGACTAAGTATAGTGTTTGACCGAGGTTGGTAATCGTTTCTACGGTGAAGCTATCGGGTAGCTCTGTAGGCCGCTCTGGCGGTTGAGGCTGGCCCCATTCACTTGGCAGGCACAGCAGCAGCTCGCGGTATCCGTAGTGGTTTGGCAACACCATGCTGGGATAACGAGCATCGAAATCCAATTTCCGTTCGGGGCTATGGCCAAACCCAACTTCCACCAACTGGACAGCATTGGCCACCATAAAGGCTTTGATCGTGTCGGAGTGAATCTTGTCTCTCTGCCCTGCCAGCCACTCTTCAATGCCTGACCACTCCAGTTCCTCTTTCTTGAATGCACCTTGCTTTTGCTGGCTTTTGAGCCACGCAAGCGCTTGGGCAGGTAAGACTTCTCCGTTCTTTCCTGCAATGGTGTGGATGCGATCAACAGCCTTATCCAGTGCGGAGTAGAACCACGTCCGTTGCTCATGTTCGGGTGCATCAACGCTGAAACGCACCTGCTGGTCATCTTGAGCTTTGGCAGATTCGCGCGCAGCAATAGCAGCGTGACGGGTGGTGAAGCCGGGCTCAAAGACAAAGATGAGGTCGCGGAGGTCTTGCACGTCCCCATTGGCGTGTGGATGAACCAGACGGCGCTCGTTTTCAGTTAGCAGCGCGCGGTACTCAACCGTTCTGGCCTCAAGCTCTCCGGCCAGATGAAGATACTGTTGGTATGGGTACAGGTAGGCTCGATCCCGCTCAAGCCTGCTGCGCTCATCATCCAGGTCGAAATACTCATCGTGCTCAGGGAACTGTTCAAGCTCATCCCTCAGCGCCATGTATGTTTCAAACTTGGCCGGTGGCACCCACTCCCAGTCAATCCCTACGCCGTTTTCGCTATGGAGTGGGTAGCGGCCAACAAGATCGGCGTACATGCGATTCGCCTGGCGCTGCTTTTCAGCGTACTCAGGGTTGCCCTCAAGCAGGGACTGAATCCGGGCGTTAATCGGCTGCGTGCGCTTATCCGTAATGTCGAGTTTCTTGAAGTCCTTTTCACTGCCACCGATAGCAAAGCCTTCCAGCAGCTGGATGCCATGCTGCAGTTCGTGAAGGAGCGCACCCAGAAGTTCCGGCCCTTGGAGGGTGTCTCGCAGCTTCATTTCAAGACGACCATCCGAGTACGAAACAAGTGATGTTTCACCCTTGGAATTGACCAGTACCGGGATTTCAGCAAGCTCGGGGTATGCAGCGAATAGTCTGCGATGGGAGAGGAAGTCTGCGACGGTCTTGGCCCCGCCTACTGCAACCTGTTGAGCTGTTGCATCAGGGTAGTGAAGCAATGCATTGTGGTCGGTAATCTCAAACCGCCAGCGTCCGTCGTAGCCCATGAACCAGCCGGTGTCTCGCAGCACTTCCTTTTCATCGGCACCTGCGCCAATCATGTTGATGGCTGTCTGCAGGTCATTGAGCAAAGCAATGCGTGCGTTCTCACCGCCGAATGTGAACTTTGGTTCTGCGCCGGGCTTCAGTGGGCCGGGCGTTAGTCCGTAGACCGTCAGGGTGGCGGGATCAATTTCTTCCAGCAGGTATTGGGCTCCCTGCTCTTTTGAGGGCAGGAGCGAGTCTGAATAGGGCTGGCCATTGGTGCCCATACGGGTAACCTGCCAATACCCAGCGGTTTTGCTACTAGGAGTCAACAGCACAGCGCGCCCGTCACGGGTCAAGCCCTCTGCCCCAGCCATTGGTGAAAGGCCCATCTGCACTTTTAGATCGGCCTGAGCGTCATGCATTTCGGTACTGGCATCAAAAACAGCAGATGCCGCGTCATCATCACGATCTTCGACAGGGATCGTCAGGTAGTGGTCATAAACCTCATTTGACCACCGCGTTTTTTCAACGAGCTTGTTCATCGCATGCAGCACATAGCGACCGGTCTCAAAGGAGAACGTGTCGGTGTTGTCCTGTTCAGCTGCTGCGCTGGCACCCACCACGGAGTCAGCCTTGAAGCCAATCGAAGCCGGGCCAACGCCATCAATCATGAACTGGGCGTAATCAAACCCAGCCTCGGCAAACCAATCCCGGTAGTGCTGGCGCGAGAAGATTCGCGCTGCTGGCAGCTCAAGGATGCTGACCACCTCTGGGGCGGCATCCTGCAACTCATCGACAGTGCGCACGCCATATTGCTCAGCTGCTTGCTTCCAGGCAGGAGTGTCGTAAACCGCGACCTCTTCGCATTGCAGCATTTCATAGCCACGAGCGGCGCCAATGGCCTCAATGATGGTGCCAACGCTGATCATGCTGGCGCCGGGATCGTTCACCAGTGGATTCTGGCCAGTCAGGACTGCAGGCTCATCACGGACGGTATCAACGGGCAGCGCTGCGCTGGCATTGAGTAGCGATGACGCGGGCATGGTCATGGCGTTGCCGACTGCGAATTGAACGCTATCGCTCTCAGTTAGCTGGCGCTGAGGGGCTTCACGCATAGCCGCCAACGTGGAAGCGTATTCATCGGAGGGCACCGGTTGGCTCAGGCGTGGGAGCAGCTGGACAACCTCACTTAAAGGCACGTCTTTGTGCTGCGAGCAGACACCAGGGCGTGGCCAGATGGCAACGGTGGCAGTCTGTTCCACTGCGTTGCGGCTGACCGAGGAAACAGAGCCATTCGGGGCTTTCAGAACCATCACCCCACCATCGGCCAAGTTGGCCTGCAGATGGGCGCCAATATCGAGCTTGGCACTGGTTGCGATGAGGTCACCCGCGATAGCGGTTAGGTGTGGCCCGTTCTCACCTGCAGCCATGCGGGCGACTGCCGGCATGTAGTAATCAAGCGTGATCCCAAGGTCCGGGGCACGCATAGCCGTCAAAGCGTAGAGGTAACCGGCAAGGACTTCAGGAGAGCAGCTATCAAGCTGCTCGATCCGCTGGGTGTGTGACAAGTAAAACAGGTCATCCAGTTGTTGGCTGTCCAGCAGTTCAGCCCAGTCTGCACCAATGCTTGTGTGCTGGGTCGTACCGCTCAACGTGGCGACGGATTCACGGGCCAAGGCAGCAATATCCTGCGGGCGTAGCGTGAAGTCTTCCAGCGCATTGACGCTATCCAACCACTGCGCAGTCGGTGTGCGGAAAATCCAGTTACGCAGATGACTCAGGCACTCCTGGCCAAGAGCATAGCCACCCTCCCCGCCCTGCATGGCCACCTGATCGTTGGCCACCTTCTCGATGAGGTAGGCCAGCTGCTCAGACGGCACGTCGGCATCGGGCGTTGTGTGGGGCACGCGCATGGTCGCGTAGGCCGCATAGGCGTCACCGGATGCCTGCAGGCGCCGGAAATGTTGCACCAACCGCCCGTAGTCACGGCCCAGCATGGTAGCCATGCCCGCGTGCTCGCCAACCTCATGCAGGAAAACACCCGCTGCGTTCTGAGGGGTGATCTTGTCAGCAACAAGGTACACCGATCCGTCCGGGTAGGTGGCCCCTACAACCGCGCTGGAATCAACGCTGCCACGAGAATCACCCAGATCAGGCAGTTCTGCAGCGGAACTGATGATGTGCAGACGTTGCTGGCGCATGAGGGCCGCAATCGCCTTCTCGCCGAAATGCTTGGCCAGAATGGCTCTCAGGATGCTGGGTGTGGTGCCGGTAACCGGCTGTTGCGCCTTATTCAGCCGGTCTCTCGCGGCGCGCGACCGGAAATGGCGCTGCAGCGGCTGGTAAAGCCCTCGCCATTGCTCGATCTGGTTGCTGGCCGGGATAGCTGCAAAGGCAGGAAGCTCTGCCAGGTAAGGCAGCACGTCATCCTTGATCTGTTGTTCAGTCAGACGGTGAACCAACCACAGGTCGGTTGCCTGCTCCAGCGCATTGCTGGAGGGTGACAGGGCCAAAACATCAGCGCAGTGCTCAATCCACGAAGCGGGTATCTGGTCGGCGTACTCGCGGCGAAGCGCCTTTAGAGAATCGCTTTTCAAAATAGCCGGAAGCCCGCCGTTCAGCGCGCTGTTGTGTGCTGTGATTATGTGCAATGGCTGATTCATGGTGGTGACCTGAATTAGTGGAAGCGTGGGCTTGAGGACGTTGCCGGGGAGCTTGGTTCTTGTTCAGCTGCCTGTTCGGGAGCCTGCGCAAGTGCAGCTGCCACGAGTGGGTCTTGCTCAACCTCGGCGCGGGCAATGAAAGCGTCCTTCAGCTGACTCAGGTAGGCCATAGCCCGCTCTGGGTTGACCGTAGAGAGGTCGAGGTTCATCACTGCAGTCTCAAGCGCCTTGGCCATTTCTTGAGCGGCGCGCAGTTCAGGCCGCATTTGCTGCTCGTGCTGTGCTATCACTGACGCGGCAACACGCACACGAGAGGCTTCTTTGGGTGTGTAGATATGCGGGTCTGTCCATTCGCGCGCTTTGGCGTGGAGATACCCTTCCTGCATGTGAAGGCCATCGTTGTAATCATCGCGCGGGCCACACCATTGCAGCGCGTCGATCATTGGACCGCGACTGCTTTTACCGCTGACCGCAATGACCAGCCGAATGGTGTTCCAGTTGTCGGGATTGGCGCCAACTGCTATTGCGTCTTGACGAGTGATGCTGTTGGTTTTGCCCGACTGGGTGATCGGAATGATCTTCATCTTTTCGGCGTCGAGGAACTGACGCTGAACCGCCAGCTGAATGAAACGCTGAAGCTCTTTCTGGCTGTTGAACACATGCACAGGTGCATCAATGCTGACTTCCGGGTCCGACGACCAGCGCCATTCATAACCCGTTTGCGCATTCGGGTTTGGGTGATGTACGGGAGTGCCCAGGCTATCAACTTCAAGAATAAGTGCGTTGTTCATCTGATACCTCAGCCCATGGTTGGGGAGTTAGTAGGGGGCTGGGTGTTGTCGTGCGGACCCAGCAGCCTCAAGTCGTTGTTGTTTATGGTGACTGGCAAGCCATCAATCAAAGCCAAGAAATTGGTTTGAGACACCGGTTGATCGTCAATGCTTTGGATGGTCAGAACGCAGTTGTTCTTGCCGTCGATGCAGGGTTGGTAAGCGTCCGGGGTCATGATTGGGTACGCGGTAACGCGCTCTGCGTCAGAAAGCGCCCCAATTGCCGCTCTTAGCTCTTGTTTGTTCAAAACGGCTGAGCCGATTTCGCGGAAGTCGCCGTCATCGGTTTCTTGGTAGGTGGTAACGAGCGAAACGAGCGGCTCCATGCCAGTGTTCTTCAGAAGCCCAGCCATTTTCTTGAGCAACACGCCTCGGTGTTTACCCTGTGTTGTCAGTGCGGGTCCGAGGTCAGAGAAGGTGTTAGCGTCGGTGACCGGGCGGGAGGCAATGTGCTCGATTACGGCTTGATACGTGGCGTGGTCAAGCGACTTGATTGCTTCAAGCATGGGTGGGTGGTTGATCAGGTCTTCGGCTAGGTTGTTTGCGAAGTTGGCCCAGTCACCATTGACATAGGCGTTCTCCATTGCTTTTGGCATTCCTGTTTTCGGGAACGCTCCCAACCGGTTGATATCCGTCAGCATGTGAAGCAGGTACGCAACTCCGGCGTGATCGGGAATCAGGCGATCCTGCGCCAGGGTGGCAATGACGGTGCGCTCGGGTGTCGCCGGATGCGTTTGAAGCAGCTGCAATACACGATTTACGCCTTGGGAAATGCGCCGATCTTCATCGAGTTCAGGATTGCAGCGCACAGCATAGTTGGCTGCAAAGTTGGCAATCTGTTGTGGTAGCAAGTTCATGCTGACCCCTACCCCTTCGTCAAGCATGGCAAGTACCTTGGTGTACGCACCTAACGCAATGCGTGACAGTGCGGTACGGGGTGATTGGGTTTGCCAATGGAACGTCCCGTTAGCTGTCAAAAAGGCAACTTGGTAAGGCTCTTTGCCGTCGTGGGTTGTGTTTTCAATAACCGCAATCTGGCCCTCTTCAATCGGAGCCAGGATCAGTTGGTTTGCAACTGAAATAGTGGCGCTCATGTCAGTACCTCATGCGGTTTCTTACGGGAAAGGCCCAGCGATATCTCACTCAGCGCATTGAGCTGCAGGTTGTGTCTGGTTATCAGCGCCAGCAACCATGTATCTGTCGGACGTTTGCCGTTGACTGAAATAATTTCGAGTCGCTGGAAAGACGGCATGGCAATCGAAATAACCGGGCCATGATCAGAGGATGCGTGGGTTGCCACGCCAACTCCTTCGGCCCCAATGAGGCGACGGTGAAGCTCATCTTCAATCAGGCGTTCATGGCACACCTGGACTTCAAGAGTGTTGACGGTGCGAATATCAACGATTGTCAAAAGCCCGAGTCCAACGGAGTAGCCTTTGAGCGCATCGTGCATGTGGTGCGTTGGCGAGTCATCGGATTGGAGCTGTTCATCCCTGACCATGCTCAGCGTGGTTCGATCAAGCCAGCTGATTGAACTGGCTATTCGCGGATTCTGTGCAATCAAGCGTGACAGCCGGGCTGAAAAAGACAGATCGGGGCCGCTGACAAATGCGCCCATAAGAATCTGGCGCGCAGAAGGAAAGGCATTCAGCTCAACCATCAGCTGCTGAATGAAGGCAAGCTGGGGATTGGCTGGTAGCAGGTGTAAACGCTGCAGCTCGGGCACAACCAAATGACGAGGCGATCTGAGAATTATCAGTGTGTCACTGATACCAGTCTCAACCGCTGCGATCATGTCAGCTTCGCCGCAACACTGAAACTGGTTGAGGGTTTTGAGAGGTTGGCCAAGCAAATGCCGTGCGGCCAAGTTGGCAGCGAAATTGGCGATCTGCTCAATGAAGAAGAGTGGGTTGTGCAACGCGGCTTCTTGAATGCTCATGCGCTCGTATGCCCACGCAGCTGTTCTGCACACAAAGTCGTCTTCTGGCAGCAACGACCAGGCACCGTCACGTAGGTGATAAACCTCGGTATTGCCGGAGTCGTTGGTGAACGCACAGAGCTGGCTATCAGCGACCGGAATGAAACTCAACAGGTCTTCATGGCAGGCCACGTTTTGAAAATTACTGAGCATAGGCAGCAACATTGATCGGTTCAGCAGCGAACGAGAGATTGAACAGGCGGCAAAACTCATTCAATGAGTCAGGTGTTGGCTCCAAGCCGTCAATAGCACGCAGGACAATACAGGTAAGCGTATGTGGTGGTTCACCCTGGGTCTGGCAGCGGAAAACCGGAAGGTGCCGGTGATCGACCAATTCATACCGGCCAGCGATGATCTGCGCGCTGGCAAACTCCCCGGCCAGCATGGCCTGATCCAACTCACGGTCGTGGCTGGTCAAGCGGAACTTTTCAGAGCCCACCCCAACATCGGCGGTGACGATACTCACACTGAACAATTCCATCGCCGGGAAACTTCTGCCCAGGCGTTTTTGCATCATTTGCAGGTTGTTCTTAGTAGGGTCTTCAGCAGAGGGGCCATACAGGAGGTCGGCAAGTGGTTTGTGGATGGGGTTGTTATGCCCGTTTTCTGCTTTGAGCACTTGCTCGATTAACTGCAGGGTGCGCAGGCGCAGGTGCTTCATCTTCAGCAGCAAATGCGGCTGGCGGACAAGCACCTGAACGCAAGCGGCATCGAACTGCGAACGGTTATTGCGTTGCTGGTACATCCAGATCAAATCGGGCGTGAATTGTCCTGCCAAGTGGATCAACTCTTGTGCCTGAATGGCGTATGCATCATCCGGTAACAAGCCAGCAGTGATGAGGTGGCGGACACAATCGGCGACCGGCTCGTGGGCGACTTTGCACATGGTCATCAACGCCTGCTCAGCCATGACGTGGGTATCGTTCAGCGGCTGCAGCTTGTGCAGTCGAACAGCAAGGTTGGCGCTCAGGTGAGAGAACTGCACTGGCAGCAGTGAATGCGTGGTGAAACCGGATTTGACGTGATTGCTGGCCAGCTTATAGGCCGCGCGCGCGGTATCGGCGAAGGTGTCGAGCAGATATGCCGGATGCCAATGAAAGCGACCTCCTTCATATCGCGCGTGCTGCACTACGGAGGTGCCGTCATCATGGACAGTTACTCGGTACTCACCTTCAAGCAAGGGGCCGGAATACTGCAGGTCAACCAGCTGTGCGTTCATGTCACTTCCTATCGCTGAGTGGGGCTTGGGCGTTGCGCGGCAGGCGCCGGAACACCCAGTTGATGGCAGACGTTTTGCAGCGGTACTTGCGCCAGCGCAGGATCAAGCCCTTGATCGGCCAGCATCCGGGTCATCCAGAAGTCCATCTGATCGACCAGGCCGCGCGCGTCTTCATTGGATTCCAGCAGCGGCCATTTAATGGAGAGGGCGCCGAGGCTGGCATTGCCATGCTGGAGCAGCAGCGCAGGCGTGATTTCCTTGGCCAGCTCGTTGAGCAGACCGATCTTGGAGGCAAGGCAATTGTCGATGCTGCTGGCCAGCGTATTGATGCGGTCGATATCGACCATGGCCAGACCGTGCATGTAGGACAGCGCTTCTGCTTGGCGGCGGCTGAGCACCCGGCTTTTGTCGGAGGCGATGTACATGCAGGCAACGTAGGGGTGTGCGTTTTTACGGTCGGGTTGGATCAGCCCGGAGGTGGCCATGCAGAATTTCTTGGACTGCGAGTAGTTGATAGAGCACAGGTTTTGCGCGGTAACGTGTTCGGCCAGCTCAAAGGCCGGTGCGATGGTATCAAGCACGTCCACGGTCGATATGCTGTGGCCCTGTTCGCTGGGCAACCAAACACGGTGGTTGAGCAGAATCCTGTAGCTTTCGTTCTCGGACATGGCGCGGCCTTGAAATTGCGTTCAATGGTATTGTACCCACTGCCCGCCCAAATGGGTATCCCTTCACCCTATCCGCACCCGCAAGCAAACCCAGCGCCGCCGCCCGCTACAGCCGCAAACCGCCCCCACCCTGTCTACCCCGCCAACCCAGCCTCACCCGCTAAAAATTATATCATCCCCCCTAGCGACCCTGGCTGACCCAGCGCCAGCACCCCGACAAAGCCACCCTGCCCCCGGCGCCAGCAAAGCAACACCGCAGCGCCACCCAGGCCGCACCACCCTAAAATTATATCATCCCCAAGAGACCCCACTGGCAGTCAACCCCCACGCCCTGCTCTACCTGGACCGCCCTGCCCCGCCGCAGGCGCCGCTGTGCCACTTCTTTACCGTCCTGCCCGACCGTCTGGCCCTGATCGGCGCGCCTCTGGGGTGCTTGCCACCAACGACATAGCCTTGCTACCAACGGTCGGCCTTGTTGTCAAAAACCCGCCTTGTCTGCATATAATAGGAGTGTACGCAACTGCCTTGAGCCGACTTCATGTCTGACCTTGATGACAAAAAACCCAGTGATCTTGCTGCCAAACCAGCATCACTGACCAGCGACGTGCTGGCTGATCTGGCCTTTGAAACGGTGCTGGAGCATGCTCAACTGTTACTGCAAGGTGGTGGTGATTTGTCAGCTGCAGATCGCATGCTGAAGGTCATGGACGTGCTGACTGATTTGGCTGTGAAGTCTGCAAAGATGGGCATTGTGAACCGGCAACACCTGTCGCCATTACCGTCCTTTGATAGCACGATCAATCCTGATCCCAAGTCTGATCTTGGCGACGAAAGCTATGAACTTCGTTACCGGGTTGTTGAGTCTATTGGTGCCGACAAACCCTACCGTGACCGCATCTTCAGTTACCCCGAAGCCACTGCAGAATACGGCCATGCCAACGTGCAAAAATGGTGGGGTGAAATGGGCGAGCATTGTCCTAAGCGTGTCTCCATTTCAGGTGATCGTCAGCTATGGTTCTCCGTCGTTCGGTATCCTGTATCCAGCCTTGCTACCGAAGCTGATCTTGCTGCCAAATCAAGCACGGATACCGATGCTGAAAAGTTGTTGGCAAAGCTCACCCAGGGCATGGGTAGCAACTGACACCGGCACCATAGCAGCTTGTCTGCATCGTCCCTCTTTGCCAGCAAGCCTCGTCCTGGCAACAAGAAACCCTCCATCTACCGCAGCTTGATCCGCCCAGCCCATAGGGCTTTGTTAGCAAGATCGACCCTTGTAGGCAAGATACAACTCCGCCAGCAAGGCGCTTCGTCAGCACGGTTTTCTCGCCAGCAAGGCTCTTTGTAAGCACATCACCCGCAGCCAGGATCACTGGGGTTTTGCCAGCAAGGCTATTGGGTTTTGCCAGCAAGACTCG
>JYMV01016937.1_pt1 | contig 119317 bp, 126 predicted proteins | sample 338911 | NCBI WGS metagenome assembly JYMV01 (sample SAMN03354496, study PRJNA234377) | hydrothermal vent metagenome | biome: Deep sea; feature: Hydrothermal plumes at the Eastern Lau Spreading Center, Western Pacific Ocean; material: Seawater | place: Tonga | collected 2009 | depth 2000 m m | reverse complement strand
GATGTGGTCTCGGTTGAGGGGGGTATTCGTGACTGGCCGTTTGACACTGATAGCGATTAAGGTCATGCGTAGTTAATGTGCGCAGTAGCGCGGCCTTACGCTGTGAAATAGCGTCAAGATATTATTGGCCATCGCCGGCCATTTTTAATTCGTAGATCTCATTGAGATAGGCTTCAATGAGCGCATGATTCGTCGGGTCATCATCCACTTATTAACTGACGCCAAACGCGTCCGTCAATGGGGCCAAAAAAAGCCTCATATTGTCGTCAGAAGTCGGAGCTTCCGGTATACCTTTCTTGCGCCTGATGCTCGGTCAACTGCTCGTAGCTGATTGCATATATCTTGTCGGTGTATCGCGCCTTCCAGAAAACCATCAACTCTTCATACATAGGATGGTACTCAACCCTATCGTCCAGGTTGAACGAGCAACCATTACCGGTCTTAAAGTTACACTTAAAATTTGATCAGCACGTTGCAATGGGGTCTCGGCGCAAATTGACGATTTTTGCGTCCGGAAACGCGCTAAGAATAATGCCAATCCACATGAAATTGAGTGGCATCTTATCCGTGACTATTTCCTCGCCAATCGTTAGTTTAGAGAGTTGAATGGAATACGTTTCACGTATTGGGCGGATATCCGTTTGAGAAAATAACAGGTTCTCTCCGTTGTTGCGTGCAACCGCGTATTTGGTTAACAACGGAAGAACCAACTTATTAATCCAGGTTAGTTCTTCCGCGCCATAGACTCTGGAGTGGCTTACCAGTATTTGTTCGATTTCCCCCGGTTTTTCGTATGCTCCGCGCAACGAGCAAGGCCATCACCAGATAGCCAAATTGAAGATGGGTGTCGTAATGCTGTTCCTAGGTGAAGTAGGCGACCGCAAACCCGACCACCAGACTCCAGTGGAACAATCGAATGAAAATATCCCATGTTTTGGTGGGTGGTGGTTTGTTATTCAATGTGCGGCCAATTGAAACATGATTCGCTATCGTCCAAGAAACGCTAGCAATATCCAAAATTACCGCGGTTACTGGGTATTGGGCCGATAATTCTGCAATGACTCCCGATTCTGAAATATAATACGGGTCTTTTACTAACCAGACTTTCTGCCGAGATACGACCATGTCCCGTTCGACCATCCTCTATACCCAAACCGACGAAGCTCCGGCGTTGGCGACGTATTCGTTGTTACCTATTATTCAGGGTTACGCTCGTGCAGCGGGTGTCGATATTGAGACGCGGGATATCTCGTTGGCCAGCCGGGTACTGGCGAACTTCCCGGAAAACCTGACGGATGAGCAAAGGCAAGCCGATGCATTGGCGGAGTTGGGCAAGTTGGCGAAGACGCCACAGGCAAATATTATTAAGTTGCCGAACATCAGCGCCTCGGTTCCGCAGCTCAACGCCGTGATCAAGGAGTTGCAGGTGGCGGGCTATTCGATCCCGGATTATCCAGAAGACGCAGACACCGATGCGGCTCGACGTATCCAGGAACGCTACGCCAAGGTATTGGGCAGCGCCGTGAACCCAGTGTTGCGTGAAGGTAACTCGGACCGTCGTGTTGCGGGCCCGGTTAAGGTCTATGCGCAGCGGCATCCACACTCCATGGGTGAGTGGAGCCCTGATTCAAAGTCACATGTTGCATCGATGACAGATGGCGATTTCTACTCCAGCGAACAATCGGCCGTGATCCAGTCCGCGGGTGATGTGGCGATTGAGTTGGTCAAGGACGATGGTGGCATTGAGGTGCTCAGGCCGCGTGTCGCAGTGACGGAAGGCGAGGTGATCGATGCATCGGTCATGAGATGTCGCGCACTGTGCAGTTTTTATCGGGCGGCTATTGCAGATGCGAAAGCGCAAGGGGTATTGCTGTCATTACACCTCAAGGCGACCATGATGAAGGTCTCTGACCCGATCATCTTTGGCCATGCGGTCGCTGTGTATTTCGAGTCGGTGTTAGCCCTGCACGCGGTCGTATTCGAGCAGTTGGGTGTGGATGTACGCAATGGTTTGGGTGATGTCTATGCCAAAATAGCGGGGCTTCCCGATGATCAGAGGGAGCAGATCGAAGCGGATATACAAGCGGTTTACGCGGCCAACGCTGAGCTGGCGATGGTCGATTCCGACAAGGGCATAACCAATCTGCATGTGCCCAGTGATGTTATTGTCGATGCCTCTATGCCTGCCGCATTGCGCGCGGGAGGAAAAATGTGGGGGCGCGATGGCAAGCTGCAGGATACCAAGGCACTGATTCCAGATCGATGCTACGCGAGCCTTTACCAAGGGGTGATTGATTTTTGCAAACGGCATGGTGCGTTTGATGTTGCGACTATGGGCAATGTCAGCAACGTAGGCCTGATGGCGCAAAAGGCTGAAGAGTATGGTTCGCACGACAAGACCTTTGAGATTGCAGCGAGCGGCAGCGTGCGGGTGACGGATGCCGGTGGCCATGTTCTGATGCAGCACCCGGTTGAACGGGGTGATATCTGGCGCATGTGTCAGACCAAAGACTTGCCGATTCAGGATTGGGTAAAACTCGCAGTAAATCGCGCCCGCATTTCTGGCCAACCGGCCATTTTCTGGTTGGACAGGAATCGTGCCCACGATGCGAATTTGATCGCGAAGGTAGAAACGTATCTTGGCCAGCATGATACCGAGGGTCTCGATATACAGATTCTGTCGCCGGTTGATGCGGTAGCGCATGCCTTGCAGCGGGTAAAGGCAGGAGAAAACACGATATCGGTAACGGGGAATGTATTGCGTGATTATCTGACGGATCTATTTCCCATTCTGGAATTGGGTACCAGTGCGAAGATGTTGTCGATTGTTCCACTGCTGGCTGGTGGGGGTTTGTTTGAAACCGGTGCCGGAGGATCGGCGCCCAAGCACGTTCAGCAGATGCTGGAAGAAAATCACTTGCGCTGGGATTCGTTAGGCGAATTTTTGGCGCTAGCCGTCTCCCTGGAAGATCTTGCGCAGAAAACACAGAACCAGAAAATACAGGTGCTGGCGGAAGCGCTGAATGTAGCCAACAGCGAGTTTTTGAGTAACAACAAATCACCGTCTCGTAAGGTGGGCGAACTCGATACTCGCGGTAGCCATTTTTATTTATCGATGTACTGGGCACAGGCCTTGGCGGCGCAAGGCGAGGACAAGGAACTGCAGGCGGTGTTCGGGCCCATCGCGCAGCAGTTGACGGAGAACGAGGATATAATCGTTTCAGAGTTGAATGCAGTTCAGGGTAAGCCGGTCGATATAGAGGGGTACTATCGACCTAATCGTGAGTTGGCGTCGCGGTTGATGCGCCCCAGCGACCGGTTTAACCAGATCATCGATCAATTATCAGGCTTAGCGGCTGATGAGTAGAGAAATCGCGTTTGTCCATGTGCCCAAGACCGGTGGCGTTAGTTTGCTGGGGTGTTGTCGGGAGTGCGGTGTACGGGTGCTTGATCATGATCTGCGTACTCCCTACCATATTTCTTTGGCGACGTTTAAACAACACAATCCCCAGTACTATTCATTTGCCTTTGTGCGCAACCCCTGGGACAGGGTGGTCAGTTCGTTTTTCTATCTGAAAAGTGGTGGCGACCGGGATGACGATCAGCGCGATGCGGATAAATACCTCCCGTATGATAGCTTCAGAGAGTTTGTGTTGGGAGCGTTTGCCGCCGAAGATATTTTTAACCAGATTCATTTCCGGCCGCAGTATCAGTGGATATCCAACGAGCAGGGTATTGCAGTGGATGTAATTGGTCGTTTTGAATCTCTGGAACAGGATTTCCAACAGATTTTTCACAATCTAAGACTGCCAGTATACAGGTTGCATCACAGTAACCGCTCCAAGCATGACGTGTTCACGAGTTACTATGATGAAGAAACATGGGCGGTCATCGGCAAGGCCTATCAGACGGACATTGAGCTGTTTAACTATGCGGCAGATTTTTCGGGCGAGGGCCTCGAATGATCTGTAACCCATGAGCATACATGCCGACAAGTTATTTGAGCAGGGGCAGTACCTAGAGGTTCGCAGGCTTTATCAGCAACGGTTGCAAGCACAGCCCAACGATCTACACGCACTGTTTATGCTGGGTCGAGCCAATGGCGAACTCGGGCAGTTTGCGGCAATGTCGCAATGTTTGAATCGAGTGATTCAGTTGCAGCCTGCGCATGCCGCGGCTCATTACTGGTTGGCCAAGGCGCTGGTTTATAGTGCGCAACTCGATCAGGCCATTGAGCAACTGAAAAGGCTCCTGAATGTAGACCGCCATCACACAGATGGATGGAATCTTCTTGGTGAACTGTATCAACAGCGTGAAGCGCTCAACGAGGCGCATCAGTGTTATCAACATGCAGCGATCAGCGCGCCACTGGAAGCGGCGTCTTATGTCAATCTGGGTAGCTTGTTTAATGATGCGGGCGCGTTTGATGAGGCTCAGACGAATTACGACAAGGCCTTTGAATTACAGCCCGACGTTCTATCAGCAGCGCTTGGACATCACCTATTGCAGCCCGTCATTGCGAAGAGCAGTGACGATATCGCACTGTCACGTCAGCGCTATATTACCGGCCTCGACTACCTGCTTGAGCATCAGAGTGATTATAAATCCATAGCCAATCTACTGGAGCAGTTGCAATGGGGTTACGGCTTCTACCTTGCATACCAAGGGCTTGATGATCGTGATGTGCAGGAGGCCTGGGCACGTTTTCTGGTGCCGTTGATCAAGCATGTGTTGCCCGATCAGTTCAAACCATTGCCGCCGCGAAGGCCGAAAGACAAGGGTGCGGGGAAAATCCGCATCGCGTATGCCACGCATTTTTTTTACGAGCATACGGTGAGCCAATATTTTAAAAAATGGATCGATTGTGCCAATCGGGACGAATTTGAAGTGTACGTTTATTGGCTTGAGGGGTGGCCCGATCCGGCAGGTGATGCGCTAGCTGCCGAGTGTGACCAATTCCGGTGTTTGAATGGTTCTGTAGGTGATATGGCGAAAGTCATTCGCAACAATCAGATCGACATCCTTATTTATCCCGAAGTCGGCATGGATCTTAAGACGCGTTGGCTTGCTGGGCTTCGCCTTGCCCCGGTGCAATGTTCTGCATGGGGGCATCCGGTGACCACCGGGTTGTCGACGATAGATTACTATCTGAGCAGTGGGGCAACCGAACCGGATAACGCGGATGAGCATTATTCGGAGACGTTGGTTCGGTTGGAAGGCTTAGGCATGAACTGTGCGCCGCGCAGGGCGCCGGATGCGGGTGATCGGAAACGGCTTAACTTGCCTGAGGATCGGATACTGTTTTTGTGTGCGCAGTCGCTGTTTAAGATCCACCCTGACACGGACCGACTGTTGGCTGAGATCTGCGCACAGCAGAGCGATGCCTTGATTGTCTTTTTTGATAACAAGATGGCGCCCGTGGTGAAGAGTTTTAAGGCTCGTATGAAGGCGGCCTTTGACACCGCCGCCGCCGATTTTGAGCGACAGACTCAATTTTTGCCACGCGTGGGGATGGACGATTATTTGCGTGTGAATGTTCTGTGCACGGCGATGATGGATACACCTCATTGGTCGGGTGGCATGACGTCGCTGGATGCATTGGCGAATGGCCTGCCCATTGTGACCTTGGAGGGTGACCTGAGCCGCGGACGGCAGACCAGTGCGATGTACCAACAGATGGGATTCACGGATCTGATTGCCGACGATGAGGACGATTATATTGCGTTGGCCTTGAGATTGGGCCGCGATGCCGCGTTTAGACAGTACTGCGCGGAGCAAATCCAGCGCCGCAGCGAGGGTACGGTATTCAACAATCTGGAGGGCATTCGTTCGTTGGAGAATTTTTATCGCAGCGTTTGCCCCCTAGAGGCGTAGCTGACATGCCTCGAAAAATGGTTATATCCTTTTAGTATCAATAAGCTGAGCCGGTCGTATGTAATGGATAACGAGGCCTTCGCAGACGAAATGGACCCGATATATAAGGGTGTGTTCGAGAATATCCTAAAGGAAAGCAAAGATAAGTTCGATAAGCTGCATAGCGAAGGCGCAGCCGTCGACAAGAGATTCTTTGAGATTATTTCGCGTCTTAACGAAAAGATATAATTGCGTTACGTGAAGTGCCGGACATGCATTATACTTTGCATTCGCAAGTCAGAGCGTGGCGCAGGAAATGACGCCGTCACCGCAGCCAGTACTGGCGAGATTTATACGATACCTGATGACAGGTAGGAGCCCTGAAGATGAACAAATTGTTTCAGCTAATATTCATGATTTGCCTGTTGGCAGCCTATTTACCGGTGGATTCGGGAATGGCGACTGTCGCGTATGCCGCAGAGTCCGGGTCGGAGTCCTCTGGAGAGGATAAGCCCGAGGAAGGTGACGAAGAACCGGAGTGTGAATAGCGGAATCGCGGTAGCGAGCTCCGGTTATGCATTCAAATTTCAGGAACGAATTTAAAGGACAAGTTATGAAAACAAATCGTGTACTTATTGGCGGCCTTCTGTCACTGATGTTTTGTTTTATGACATCGATAGCAGTTGCGGCACCACACAAGATGGTTATTCAGGTCAACTCCAAGGACGAGTTGACACAAAAAATGGCCATGGTTAACGCGGGTAATCTAAAAACCATGCTGGGTACCGACAATGTCGATGTCGAGGTCGTGGTGTATGGCCCTGGTATCGACTTGCTCAAGGTCGATAGCGTGTTCGCCCCCCGAATCTCGACGTTGCAGGAGAAAAACGTTCGCTTCAGTGTCTGTGAGGGTACGTTGAAACGTATCAAGGAAAAAACGGGCCAAGAGCCGAATTTGCTCGATGGTGTGCAAAGGGTGCACACCGGTGCGCTAAGGATCCTCGAATTACAGGAACAGGGATACTCCTATTTGCGGCCCTGATTTAGCGAGAACCATGCCGAAAGGCGGGAGATGCGGCCCCTGATAGGGGTGTGTCTCCCGCCTTTTTTCATTTAGGGCTGGAAAAATACTCCAATTTGTCGCGTAATGGCTTCTGAGAGATCGCTTCACAACTGGAGAAGGCTTTGATGAGTTATAAACAGGTTTTGGCAACGGGGGCGCTGGTCTGCCTATCACTGAATGTGGTGGCCGATGACGCGGAGACGGTGACGGCTGCCACGGATGCGGTGATATCCACGGCGGGCGCGCCACCGGACTGGGTTGAAACGCGCCGTGCGATGATGGAGCAGATGTATCAGAGGATGCTGAGTAAGGCAGAGGAGCGGATGGCGTCAGCTGAAGCGGCGCACGCTGAGAGAGCCAAGCAGGCGGAAGACAGACGCCGTTTCCTTGAGGAACACCATCAGGAGATGTTGCAGCAGGCTTTGGACACCCATACGGAACGATCTGAGCATCATCAGCTGCGGATGCAGCTAATGAGCGAGCGCCGCGACCAACTGGTCGCCCAGCGCGAGGCGTTTGAGGCGATGACGCCGGAGCAGCGTAACGAGGTTTTGAGCGAGAAGATGAAGGAGGCCCGTGCGCAACGGCCGCAGCCAGCACCTCCGCAGTATGGGTACGCGCCAAGACGCTATCCGATGCCTGACCCGGGTTTTGCACCACCTTGGGGTTGGCGTCGCTACTAGGCCCTGAGGGATCAGATTATGTCCGAGTTATTTGCGGTGCTGATCAACGGCGTTGCCCAACTTGAGTACAACCGAGCTTCGGGTTTACCCGATGACCAGTTGGCATTTTTACGGCGCATGGATGAGCGCATGGACGCGGGAATCACCTTGGCCGGCGACTCGATCGCCGCTCCCGATCTGTCACAAAAGGCTCAATTTGTGGCGATGAGTCTGATTCAATACATCAAGGCGGGCGATGAAGCGCATGCCTCGGCATTTTGCTCATGGCTGGCCACTCGGCTGCCGGAGTTAAAACAGCTTCGAGTGGATGACAAGGATGGTCAGGAAACATTCGATTTGGTATTTGACCGGGAGTACAAGGGGCAGATCGGGGTCGAACTCACGATGCCAGGTTCCGATACGACTCATTAGGCTTGATATTCGCTGAATAGACGTGCGATTTCTTCGGGTTGTTCCAGTAGTAAGGCGTGGCCTGCATCAGCGATCGTATGCAGCGTAACACGGGCACCAAATTCTTGTTTTATCGCCAGCCCATTTGCGGGTGGTGCCATGCGATCATCGTTGCCCTGGATGACCAGCAACGGGCTGTCGCCGCCATGCCACCAGTCGGATCGCTGCGTGTCTCTGGCGGCCTTGGCCTGACTTCGTGCGGCATTCGTCCACCAACCGGTGCGCCAACACCCAGGGTCGGACTGAGCTGAAAAATGCGCGTCACGGATGGCCCTATGAAAGTCCTCATCGACGAGTTCGCCCTTGAGTGCGGCGATGAAATTGGCTTGCAGGTCCGGATCCGCGGGGATCTTGCCCCCGGCACCCAGCAGGGTGCAACTGCGCACCGCATCGGGGTGGTCAGCGGCGAGACAGCGTGCAACCCGATTGCCAAAGGCGTGGCCAATAATATGGGCGGGAGTGCAGTTCAGTGCGGTTAGCAGATCTCGACAGTCATTAGCGAGATCGTGCAGGCTGATGTTGTTGAGTTCGCCACCGCTGTTGCCGACCCCACGTTGGTCAAGTGCAATACAATGAAAACGCTGGCTATCGAGCGTGCGCATCAGCGGCACGAAATCTTCGCCGCCACGGCCGAGGGAGGCAATCATCAACAAGGGCGTGCCACGGCCGCAGCGAAGTACGTCAAGCGCGTGGGAACCGAGGGGTATCGTGCTACGTTGCGGGGAGTCTGTCACCCGAGTTATGTTTCCCAGCGTTTGGCGGCGTCATGATCACTGCTTCGACTGTCCACCCAGCGAGCCCCATCGGCGGTGACTTCTTTTTTCCAAAATGGTGCCTCGGTCTTGAGTTTATCCATCACATATTCGCACGCCGAGAATGCGTCGGCACGATGCGAGCTGGTGGTGACCACCAAGACGATTTGATCTCCAGGAGAGAGAGTGCCAATGCGATGGATCACCACGCAGTGCCCCAGAGACCAGCGTTGCCCGGCGTCGGCGACGATCTGGTGCAGCGCCTTTTCGGTCATGCCGGGGTAATGTTCCAACGATAATTGAGTGATGTCAGCGCCGCTATTGTGGTCACGAACCAATCCGACAAAGCTGGCGATCGCACCGGTATCAAGAGAGGACTGGCGCAGTGATGTCAGTATCGTACCGACATCAAAATCGTCGTGTTGTACGCGGATATCTGTCTGCACCGATGCACCATCAAATCGCTATGCCAGTCTTCATGGTAGCGCAAAACCGCTTGGCTTACAGGCTGGTAATTTGCAGTTCCTCGGAGTCGTCGCGCAATACCTTGTTACGGCCATTCTGCTTGGCAGCATGCAGGGCAGCATCCGCTCGATGCACCAGCGAATCAGAAATCTCGCCCGATACGAATTCGGCGACCCCGGCGGATAGGGTTATTTGTCCTAGAGGCTCGCCATCGGCCTTGCGCCGCAGACGACTTTCTGCCAGCTTTAAGCGGATCTTGTTCACCATCAGGGTGGCGGTCGCGATATCGGTGTCGGGGATCACGATGGCAAACTCTTCACCCCCATAGCGTGCGGTGATTCCGCTAGCACCAACATGCTGTGTGATCAGTGATGATACAAAGCGAATCACCTTGTCACCGACGCGATGGCCGTAGGTATCGTTAAGGTTTTTGAAATGGTCTATATCCAGAAACGCAATACTTAACGGGGCAGATGTTAATTTGGCATGGTTAACCGCTGCGTCGAGTCTGTCATCGAACACACGACGGGTGAACAGGTTGGTCAGGGTGTCGTGATCGGCGGATTGTTTTACCTCCGACAATTCTCTGCGCAGGGCCTCTACCTCATTGTCGGTCTGCGACAACTGGGTTTTCAGGTCATGGGCCAGCTGCGCCATATTGGCAGTTTCTTGCAGGATCAGCGACAGCGCATCCTGTAGTTCGGGATGTTCGGCGAGGGTGTCGTCGATGTTCTTGGACTGAGAGGACAGGGTTTCTTGAGAGGCGCAAACGCTGGATTCGGCGGAATCGAGATCATCGATGGCCTGAGACATTAGTCCATGCAGATGGGCGCTGATCTCATCAAGCGAATCAGCATCTGCGACCGTCATGTGTTTTTCGTGCAGCATCAAGCAGACGGCCTCGTTGAATGCCTCGCGGCCGCTTGCTCGCAGTGAATCGATTTCAGTGCAGAGCACCTGATCTCGACCCGATGTATATTTATACCACAGGGCGAAGTTCTGTGGCGTTGGTGTGATGTTGTACTGTGTCATGAGCGGTAAGGCCATGCGCGCGAACTCCGCCGATTGCTCGGGGGTGTTCTCGTACGAACCCGTGGTATCAGGCAAGGTCGTAAAATCGCTTTGATGGTTCATTTCTAGCGTCACTCCAACAGTATTTGGCCGAATCGGTCGCTCAGCTCACAACGTCAATACACCGCAGTTCTGATTGTCGGTCTGTCGTGGCCCATGAGCAGGTTTATCGGCGGATAATTGCTTATACTTTAGCCTCGAATGACTTCTTGGACTGTTGCAATGAGCGGGGAATTTCCAGGTATTACGCTGCCGGTGGTGGGGTTTTCGGCGTTTAGTGGCACTGGCAAGACGACCTTGCTGAAGCAACTGCTGCCGATGCTGACGCAGCACGGATTGCGGGTGGGCATGGTCAAACATGCGCACCATAATTTTGATATCGATAAACCCGGCAAGGACAGCTATGAATTACGCAAGGCGGGTGCGGCGCAGATGCTGGTGGCCTCGGCGAGACGTTGGGCGCTGATGGTCGACAACGAGGTCGAGAATGACCCGGATCTTGGTGATCTGTTACGCCACCTGGATCTGGATGAACTCGATCTGATTCTGGTCGAGGGGTTCAAGCATGTAGCGTTTACGAAAATCGAGTTGCATCGTCCATCGCTCGGCCATCCATTGTTGTTTCGCGAAGATCCTTCGATTATCGCCATCGCCAGTGATGAGAAAATGGATTCAGGTGAGTTGCCCTTGCTGGATATTAACCGCCCTGAGGAGATAGCGGATTTTATCAATAACCTCGTTAAACCCTAGCGAGACTCATTGTCGTCTTCCTGGTCCATGCGATCCAGTTCGGCTTCCATTTCATCATCTGACATCGGGCTGAACTCGCTTTCGCGTTGTTCCTTTTGGCGCACCAGCATACGCGAGAAAAACACACCCACTTCAAACAAAATCCACATCGGGATCGCCAGCAGTGTCTGGGAGATGATGTCGGGCGGGGTGAGTAACATGCCAATCACAAACGCGCCAACAATGATGTAGGGTCGTTTCGACGTCAGACTCTCCGGGGTGGCCATGCCGGTCCATACCAATAAAATAGTGGCGATGGGTACCTCGAAGGCGAGTCCGAAGGCAAAGAACAGGGTCAATACAAAATCCAGATAACGGGAAATATCGGTCATCATGGTGACGCCGTCGGGGGTAGTGCTGCTGAGAAAGGCGAACACCAGTGGGAATACGACGAAATAGGCGAACGCGACGCCAAGATAGAACAACAGGCTGCTGCTGGCGAGCAGCGGAATCACGAGACGGCGTTCGTGGCGGTAGAGCCCCGGCGCGATGAACGCCCAGAACTGGTAAAGCACCAGCGGCATGGCCAAAAACAGTGCCAGGACCAACGTCAGCTTGAACGGGGTGAGGAAGGACGACGCCACATCGATGGCGATCATGGTGGCGTCTTCTGGCAGATGTCTGACCAGAGGCCCCGACAGTGCGGTGTAGATCTCGTTGGCCCAGGGAAACAGACACACGAAAATGATTAACACACCGAGCAGGATGCGCAGCAGACGATCACGCAACTCGATCAGATGAGAGACAAACGGTTGCTCGATATCCGCCTCATCATTCGGCGTTGTCATTTGGGTTCGGGATCCGTGTCGTCGGGATGTTGCAGATCCCTGATTGGGTCGACGACCTCATCCATCATCTCTCCAATCTCATCCAGAGATGAGCTTTTCGATTGTTCGTCGAGGATGCGTTTGAGTTCCTCGGCCTTGAGTTCCATATCAATGTCGGACTTCACCTGCGTCAGTATGCGACGCCCCTTGCCTACCCATGCGCCCGTGGTGCGCGCGACACCGGGCAGGCGCTCGGGGCCAATGACCAGCAAAGCCACAATCCCGATCAAGCCGAGTTCCCAGAAACCGATATCAAACATGAGTGCGGAGGTGATCCGTCAGGGTCAGAGTCTGAACCTGACTTCAGACCTAGACCTTGTCTTTCTTTTCCACTTCGGCGTCGATGATGTCGCCTTCTTCGCTTTCGAGTTTTTCTGTGGTGTCGTCAGGCTTGTCCTGTTCTTCTTTCATCGCGGATTTGAAACCCCGCAGCGCACCACCCAAGTCACCACCCAGGTTGCGTAGACGTTTGGTGCCAAACAACAACAGGACGATGGCGAGAATAATCAGAAGTTGCCAGATGCTAATACCCATAGCCGTTCTCCAGTAAATCGGTATATCAAAATAATAATACGCCGAACCATCCGCCTGCACATCCGTTCGATGGGGCGGCTGGTTGGGCTGTATCAGTGAAAGTACCGATTATCGAGGCTTACGGCTGGCCTTCTCTTCAAGGCCGGAAAGCCCGAAGCGACGCCCGAGTTCGTTAAGAACGTCATCCGGGCTGAGTCCCATGTGGCTCAGAAGAACCAGGGTGTGAAACCACAAATCGGCGGTTTCGTAGACAACTTTATCACATTCTCCGTCTTTTGCCGCCATCACCACCTCGGTGGCCTCCTCACCGATCTTTTTCAGGATCGCATCGCTGCCCTTGGCATACAGGCTGGCGACGTAGGAAGAATCGGCCTCGGCGGTCTTGCGCTGCTCAAGAACGGCGGCGAGTTGGTTCAGTATGTCGTTACTCATGTCGGCATCGCCATTATCCATAGATGTCTTTCGGGTCTTTCAGTACGGGCTCGATGGTTTCCCACTCACCCTCTTTGAGGCGCTTGAAAAAACAGTTGTGTCGACCGGTATGACAGGCGATGCCGCCTTTTTGTTCCACGCTCAGCAGCAATACATCATTGTCGCAATCAAGGCGCAGTTCATGCACGATTTGTTGATGACCGGATTCTTCGCCTTTGTGCCACAATTTTTGTCGCGAGCGGGACCAGTAGACGGCGTGTCCGGTTGCCACCGTCAGACTCAGGGCCTCACGATTCATCCATGCAACCATCAGCACCTTACCGCTGTCATGTTCCTGCGCGATGGCCGGAAGCAGGCCATCGGTCCATTTGATTTCGTCGAGCCAGTCCTGCGTACTCATAGGCGCATCACAATACCGTGGTCTGCCATGTAGCGTTTGGCCTCGCCGACGGTGTATTCGCCAAAGTGAAATATGCTGGCCGCCAGCACTGCATCGGCATTTCCCTTTTTGACGCCATCGACCAAGTGATCCAAGGTGCCGACACCACCTGAGGCGATCACCGGTACGTTGGTGACGTCACTGATGGTACGGGTCAGTTCCAGATCAAATCCGGATTTGGTGCCATCGCGATCCATGCTGGTCAGCAGGATTTCGCCGGCTCCGTAGTCGACCATGCGTTTGGCCCATTCGATCGCATCAATGCCGGTTCCCTTGCGACCGCCATGGGTGAAAATCTCCCAGCGCAGGGGCTCGCCTGCGGCGCTGACGCGCTTGGCATCGATGGATACCACGATACATTGCGAGCCAAAGCGTTCGGATGCCTCGCGGACAAAGTCGGGGTTGTGTACGGCGGCGGTGTTAATACCGACCTTGTCAGCCCCGGCATTGAGTAAGCGGCGGATATCCTCGGTTTTGCGGATGCCTCCACCGACGGTTAGCGGAATAAATACTTCACCAGCGACTTGTTCAACGACATGCAGAATCGTATCGCGGTTACCTGAACTGGCGGTAATATCAAGGAAGGTAATTTCGTCTGCACCTTCGGCGTTGTAACGACGCGCGACTTCGACCGGGTCTCCGGCGTCGCGAATATCGACAAACTGGACGCCTTTGACGACGCGACCATTATCAACGTCGAGACAGGGAATAATGCGTTTGGCCAGTGCCATGGTAGGGCTTTAATCGCCGTCCGCGACTTTCTGGCCGTCGTAGAAATCGAGCGTACCTTCATAGATGGCGCGACCGGTAATCGCCCCACTGATGCCTTCATTCTGCACTGCGACCAATGCGCGTATGTCATCGATGTTGGCGATGCCGCCGGATGCGATGATCGGGATATGAATGGCCTGCGCCAGCGCCACGGTGGCTTCGATGTTGACACCTTTCATCATGCCATCACGACCAATGTCGGTGTAGATAATGGCCTCGACGCCGTCTTCTTCAAATTCCTGGGCCAGATCGATCACATTGTGATGCGATAGCTTCGACCAGCCATCAATGGCGACTTTGCCGTCTTTTGCATCCAGTCCGACGATGATATGGCCGGGGAATTCCACGCAGACATCACTGACAAAGTGGGGTGTGGTCACGGCCTTGGTGCCGATGATCACGAAACTGACACCAGCATTCAGGTAAGACTGAACGGTTTCCTCATCGCGGATGCCGCCGCCGACCTGAAGCGGGAGATCTGGATAGGCCTCGGCGATGCGATGGATGACTTCACTGTTCACGGGTTCTCCGGCAAATGCACCGTTGAGATCGACGATGTGCAGGCGGCGGGCACCGGCATCGACCCACGTGCCGGCCATCGCCACGGGATCGTCGGAAAATATGGTTTCGTCATCCATGCGCCCTTGGCGCAGACGCACACACTTGCCGTCCTTAAGATCGATAGCGGGTATCAACAACATGATCTCAAACTTCTCCGTTCCAGCGGGTGAAATTACCGAGCAGGGTCATACCGGAGTCATGGCTCTTTTCCGGATGAAACTGCACTGCGACCATCTTATCCTGCGCGATCGCGGCCGCAAAGGGGCTTGGGTAGTCGGCCTCGGCGGCGCAGTGATCCGGATTGGCCGGATCGACAAAATAGCTGTGTACGAAATAAAACCAGTGATCGCGCTCGATGCCGTGCCACAAAGGGTGTGGTCGGCTAGGAGTGACCTGATTCCAACCCATATGCGGGATTTTTAACGTGCTGTTGGTCTGGGGGTCTTTCAGGTTGTCACCAAAATAACGCACCTGCCCGGGGATCAGACCAAGACAGTCAATGCCGCCATTTTCTTCGCTGGAATCGAGCAAGGCCTGCATGCCAAGACAGATGCCAAGGAAGGGCCGGGTACGTGCCGCCTCGATCACAACCTCGTTGAGTTGCAGGCGCGCAAGCTCAGTCATGGTGTCGCGGATGGCACCAACACCGGGGAACACGACGCGATCGGCCTCCAGGATCTGCTGGCGATCAGCGGTGACAATGATCTGCGCGTCGCCAGCGACGTGCTGCAAGGCCTTGGAGATGGAATGCAGATTGCCCATCCCGTAATCGATAACCGCTATGCTCGACATGGTGCTGCTCGCTGGAGACTTGGGGAGCCTAAAGGTGTCCCTTGGTGGATGGCAAGGCATCACCCAGGCGCTCATCGACCTCCAGCGCCATACGTACCGCACGACCGAAGGCCTTGAAGATGGTTTCGGCGACGTGGTGCGCATTGTCACCACGCAGGCAATCAATGTGCAGGGTGGTCATCGCATGGTTGGCGAAGCCTTGAAAAAATTCGTGTATCAGGTCGACATCAAAGTCGCCAATGCGCGCGCGTGGATAGGCGGCGTGATATTCCATCCCCGGTCGCCCGGAAAAGTCGATCACCACACGTGACAGCGCCTCGTCCAGTGGCACATAGGCATGTCCGTAACGACGGATACCGCGCTTGTCGCCGACGGCCTGGTTGATCGCCTGTCCGATGGTAATGCCAATGTCCTCCACCGTGTGATGGGCATCGATGTGCAAATCACCCTTGGCTTTGACGGCAATATCGATCAGGCCGTGGCGGGCGATCTGATCCAGCATGTGCTCAAGAAACGGCACGCCGGTATCCATATCAGTTGCACCACTACCATCGAGATTGACGGTGACGGTGATCCGGGTTTCCAGTGTGTTTCTTTCAACCGTGGCCTTGCGCTGGCCCATGGTGATGCTCCTGTTCAGTGTATGAGGTCTAGGATACCCGAAAATCAGGCAATGTTTAGTCTAAATCACGGGTTTTCCTGTTTGCGCGCGTCGTACAAATCGACTAAAGCCCGCATCGTCGCATCGTCATACTCGCGCAGACCACTCAGCACCATTTGTTTGCGCCCGTGGCCTACCTCCTGTGCATTTTCCATTAGACGAAATTTGAGTGTGACATTGCCACGTTTGCCGGTCACGTCGAGCTGTGAGCCGCTGAGTTCGAGAGATGGGCTGTGCAGGTCAAGGTGATCGAGGTCAACCGACATGCTTTCGTAGATGACCAACGGGCGATCCGGGTTGATCATGACCTTGTTGTCACGCATCAGTGGTACCAGTACCTGGGTAAAGGTATGGCCAGAGAACGCGACGTAGCGCTGGGTGAAATCACGAATGACGTCCGTGGCATCGGTGCGCTCCCCCTCACCACGGACGTTAAGGTATTCCTTGTCGTTGTCACCGATGATCATTGCCTTGCCATCGGTAAGCGAGGGCAAGGTCAGTACAACATTATCCGTGACCATGCCGGAAAAATTAAACACCATTTTTTGGTACAGGCCATAGTGCGATAGCGCGACCGCAAACAACAGATCACCGGGCACACAAAAACGCTTGGCACCGGGATCGTGGATCGGATTGAAGTCATCCGCGATGGTTCGGGCAAAGGTGCTTGCCTGTTCGCGGGTAAAGCCCACCTTGCCATCGTTTTGTGAGTAAAAGTCGGTTAACTGCATCGTGTGTCCGCGGGACGGGTGTTAGCCTAATACAATCTTATCACTAGCGCGGGTTGTTAACCTGTAACCAGAAGGTTACCGGCCCATCATTGGTCAGGGTCACCTGCATATCGGTTTGGAAACGACCGCAGGCTACGTTGACGTGTGCGTCCTTGGCTTGTGTGCAGAATGAGTCAAACAACTCGCCACCGAGTTGGGGGGGTGCGCAGGAGCTAAAACTCGGGCGGGTGCCTTTGGCGGTGTCGGCCGGCAGGGTGAACTGCGGGATTAGTAACAGGCCGCCCTCGGTTTGGCGCAGGCTCAGATTCATTTTGCCCTCGTCGTCGGCAAATATGCGGTAGCCAAGAATGCGTTCGAGTAGACGCGCTACAGTGCCACTATGGTCGGTTTTCTCTACGCCGATCAATGCGACCATGCCATGGTCGATGGTGCCTACCATGTCGTTATCGATACGGACGCTGGCGCTGGTGACGCGCTGGATCAGACCAATCATGCGACAAATTCGTCGCACGCATCGACCAGCACCTTCAGAATGCCGGGTTCGGCGGCGGAATGACCGGCATCTTCGATCAGTTTCAGTGTTGATTCGGGCCATGCCTCATGTAATGACCAGGCTGACTCCATCGGACAGATGACATCGTAGCGTCCCTGCACGATGACACCGGGGATGTGGCGTAGACGGTTGGCATTACGCAGAATCTGGTTTTCTTCAAGAAATGCGTCGTGCATAAAATAGTGACATTCAATGCGCGCCAGACTGACCGCGGTGTGTGGATCACAGTAGTGATCAACGACATCGGGGTTGTGGCGTAGCGTCGCACACAGGCCTTCCCATCGTGACCAGGCGTGGGCGGCCTCGATGCGGGTGGCCTCATGTTCGCTGGTTAACAGGGCGTGATAGGCGACCACCGGATCGTGGTGGATTGACGCACGAATCGGGTCGAGATAGGCCTGCCAGTGATCCGCAAACAGGCGGCTGGCACCGTCCCGGTAGAACCAGTCGATTTCACGCGGGCGACACAGAAATATTCCGCGCAGGATGAGCCCAAGTACCTGTTCGGGATGGCTTTGCGCGTAGACGAGCGCCAGCGTCGATCCCCATGAGCCGCCAAACACCAGCCACTGTTCAATGCCGAGCAGCGTACGAATCTGCTCCATGTCGGCGACCAGGTCTTGGGTCCTGTTGAGGGTCAGTTCGGCGTGTGGGGTTGAACGACCACTGCCACGCTGGTCGAACAGAATGATGCGATATTTCTGGGGATCAAAAAATTGTCGATGCCAAGCCTCGCAGCCTGAGCCTGGGCCGCCATGCAGGAACACAACGGCAAGGCCGTCAGGGTTGCCGCATTCCTCGATATAGAGTTCGTGCGGGTTGGCAACCTCGAGCCTATGCGTTTGATAGGGCTCGATGGCCGGATAAAGCACCTCAGGCTTTTTTGAGCCCACGCGACGCCTTTTTACGATCCTGTTCAAGCAAGTGGCGCTTGCGCAGACGAATATGCAGCGGTGTGATTTCCACCAACTCATCTTCGGCGATCAGCGTCAGCGCCTGTTCGAGAGTGGCCTTCATCGGGGGTGTTAGCACGATGTTTTCATCCGTACCGGAGGCGCGGACATTGGTTAGCTGTTTGCCCTTGAGTGGATTGACGACCAGATCATTGGCGCGGTTGTGCATTCCCACGATCATGCCCTCATAGACCTCAGTGCCGGGGTCAACCATCATTTTCCCGCGTTCTTGTAAATTAAACAGAGAGAAACCCACTGCCTTGCCGGTGCCATTGGAAATCATGCTGCCGTTGGGGCGCTTGGCCACCTCAGTTTGCTGAACCGGGCCATAGTGATCAAACACGTGATACAGCAAACCGGTGCCAGAGGTCATGGTCATGTAGTCACCGCGAAAGCCGATCAATCCACGTGCGGGAATCTGATAGTCCAAACGTACGCGGCCGTTGCCGTCGGGGATCAGGTTTTGTAATTGCCCGCCGCGCTCAGCCAGCGCCTCCATCACGCTGCCCTGGTTGTTGTCCTCGACATCGGCGGTTACTTGTTCCCAAGGTTCGCATCGCTCGCCATCAATATCTTTAAAGATTACCTGCGGGCGCGATACCGCTAGTTCGTAGCCTTCGCGGCGCATGGTCTCGATCAGGATCGACAGGTGCAACTCACCCCGACCGGAGACCTGAAAGCATTCGGGTGTCGCGGTGTCTTCGACCCGCAAGGCGACGTTGTGAATCAGTTCGCGTTGCAGGCGATCACGCAGCTGACGGCTGGTGACAAATTTGCCATCGTTGCCGGTGAACGGGGAGGTGTTGACCTGAAACGCCATCGACACGGTGGGTTCATCGACACTCAGAGCGGGTAGTGCCTCAGCATAGGCCGGGTCACAGACCGTGTCGGAGATGCGCGGCGCTTCAATGCCGGTAAAGGCGATGATGTCACCTGCCTCGGCGTAGTCACTTTCGATCTTCTCAAGTCCGAGAAAGGTAAAAATCTGTAAAATTCTGGCACGACGCGTAGCGCCTTCGGTATCCACCACCACGACAGGAGAATTGCTCTTGATGTGACCGCGGGTGATGCGACCGACGCCAATCGCGCCGACGTAGCTGTTGTATTCGAGCGAACTGACCTGCAACTGAAAGGGTCCATCCACATCAACGTCCGGTGGCGGCGTCTTGTCGATAATGGTCTGAAACAACGGGTCCATATTGTCGCTGGGCTGATCCAGGTCCAGAGTGGCATAACCGTCCAGACCCGAGGCGTAGATAATCGGGAAATCGAGCTGCTCATCGGTCGCGCCAAGGCGGTCGAACAGGTCGAAGGTCTCATCAATCACCGCATCAATCCGCGCGCCATCGCGGTCGATCTTATTGATCACGACGATCGGGCTCAGGCCCTGGGCGAAGGCTTTTTGGGTGACAAAGCGGGTTTGTGGCATTGGCCCCTCGACCGCATCGACCAGCAGCAGTACCGAATCCACCATCGATAGCACGCGCTCGACCTCCCCGCCAAAATCGGCGTGTCCCGGGGTGTCGACCATATTGATGCGAAAGCCGCCCCAGTTGATGGCGGTGTTTTTCGACAAAATGGTGATACCGCGTTCCTTTTCGAGGTCATTGGAGTCCATCAGTCGTTCACCCACATCCTTGCGTGAATCGAGGGTGTTCGATTGTTGTAGTAGCGCATCAACGAGCGTGGTTTTGCCATGATCGACGTGGGCAATAATGGCAATATTTCTAATATTATCAGTCACTTAAAAATCCAAACAGGGGCGTGGTCACACCGCCATAATCAACAACAGGACAAACAGTACAACCAGTCCAAGAATAAACAGGAGATTCATCCACTCGGATGAGGTGCCCTTGGGGGCGTGTTTCATGTTCTGGCTGACCCGTGGCCACATCCAGAACAGAATGCCCGCGGCCAGTATGGCCACCAGTACTTTTTCCCATGTTCCCATGGGAACCGGATTCTAACAGGTTGTTGGGTCTTGCAGTGGGGCTTTTAAGTTGTTGAATCTATGGGGATATAAGCGCTGCCCCATGGCGGTATGGGGAGCTTTTCAGAAATAGTGATATACTCGCGAGATTCCATCTGGAAACAGTTTTGAAAAACAACAGGATTTTGAGGACCAAGTTATGAGTGAGAAGCAAGACCTGATCAAGCGCCTGCTAGAGATGCAGACCCAGTTTATCGCTTGGGAACACGATGGCGGTATTGATGGTGCGGAGTATTACAACACCGACAAGATCAAGGCGTATCGTGATGAGTATGCCGAACTGTCAGACAAATTGATCAATATGGCACACGCCGACAAGGGTTCACTGCGCGAGTAATTGGTGCTTTGTTCCATAAAAAAGCCGCGTCTTGACGCGGTTTTTTTATGTGCGCACTTTAATAAAGGTTGCTTAAATCATGCCCAAAGAAGCGTTAGCAAAAATCCCGCTATTTTCAGGACTCGGTGAGGGTGAACTGGAATCACTCGCGCGTGGCGCGGTGGTTCGATCGTTCCCGCGTCAAAGCGTACTGATTAATGAAGGCGATGACAGCGATGCGTTGTACGTCATTTTTTCCGGGCAGCTGAAGGTGTTTTTAAGTGACGAGCAGGGTCGCGAAATCGTCCTTAACCAGATGGGTGAAGGCGAATATTTTGGTGAGCTGGCGTTGCTTGATGATACGCCACGGTCGGCTTCGGTGATGGTGGTTGAGGCGTGCAAGGTTGCGATCATCTCACGTGCGGTATTCGACAAGGTACTGGATGAGCACGTTGGCATGGCGCGCAAGCTGTTAGCCGGCTTGTCCAAACGGTTGCGCATGGCAACGGATAATATTCGCAGTCTGGCGCTACTGGATGTGTATGGGCGCGTTGCGCGCTTGCTTATTGACGCGGCGGCAGAAGAGGAAGGTCGTTTTATTACCCCTAAAATGACCCAGCAGGACATGGCGGATCGAGTCGGGTCTTCACGCGAAATGGTGAGTCGAATTCTGAAAGATTTGCGTGCGGGCGACTATATCACCATGGAGGGGAAAAGGATTATCATTGAGCGGGCATTGCCAGAGCGTTGGTAAAATAATAAGGCCGATCATGCGTAGGTGTATGCCTACCTGAGTCAGGTTGACCAGAAAAATTTGGGGGGAGGGACGTGTCGATGCAATTTCGATGCTGTTGGCAGGTAATGCGCCTGCTGTTCGTCGGGTGTCTGGGACAGGGATTGTTTGTTCAAGCCGGGCAGGCGGCGGACTGTATCGATTGGTCGGCACGTGTGGTGTCTGTTCAGGGCCAGGTTTTTGCTCAACACGCCCCCGATACGACATGGGAGTCGGTCAGTCGCGGCTCATCCCTGTGTGTCGGCGCTTCCATCCGGGTAGGCGAACAATCACGTGCGGCGCTGCGTCTTCCGAACAATACGATACTGCGTCTGGATCAGCACAGCTCACTTTCGTTTGCAGACACACAGCCACCTTCCCGTTCCATACTCGATTTGATCAAGGGTGCGGCGCACTTTATTAGTCGTGATCCACGCGCACTGACCATTCACACGCCCTATGCCAATGCGGCGGTTGAGGGCACCGAGTTGGTGGTGCGTGTGCGTGAGCAGCAGACCCGTATTGTGGTGATTGAAGGCTCGGTGCGAGCGTTCAACGATGCCGGTGAATTATTATTAGGTGACGGCGATGCGGCGGTTGTAAAGTCTGCCGAGGCGCCACGCCGTGATCTCACTAGTTACAGCAGTGACAGTGTGCGGTGGGCTCTGTATTACCCACCGGTATTTTTGTCTGACGACAAGGCGATTGATCCGCGTCTGCATCAAGCAGCGCAGTGGCTGTACAGCGGTCAGGTCGATCAGGCCAATGACGCGATTGATGCGGTACTGGCCGTGAATCCAACGGAAGGTGTTGCCTATGCGCTGCAATCCGTGATTCGCCTGGTGGGTAATGATGCCGAGCAAGCCTTGGTCTTGGCGCAGGTCGCAAATCGCTACTCGAATGCCGATGCGGTGGTTACTGCACTGTCCTATGCCTGGCAGGCCAACCATCAATTAATCAAGGCACGCGACGTGCTGGGCGATGCGACTGATGCGGGCATCTTGGTTTGGCTGCGGCGCGCGGAGTTGGAGTTGTCGCTGGGCAATATTGACGCAGGGGTTGCGGCGGCAACGCAGGTGGTGACATTGGCGCCAACGTTAGGCAGGGCGCACACCTTGCTCGGTTTTTCTGCGTTGTTGCAGTTGGATCTTGAATCGGCCGCCGTGGCGTTTGAGCAAGCGATGGTGCTTGATCAAGTGGACCCGTTACCGCACTTGGGAGTGGGGTTGCTGGCGATACGTCAGGGCGTACTGGTGGAGGGTCGTCAGGCGTTGGAAACGGCGATGCTGCTGGATCCGGCGCGATCGCTATTGCGCAGCTATCTTGGGCGGGCCTATTTCGCCGAAGGTCGCGCAGTAAAGGCGCAAACACAACTTGATCTGGCCCTGACGTTTGATCCGGCTGACCCGACGCCGTGGTTGTATGCTGCGATGCACGCACAGACACAAAATCAACCCGTGGTCGCGATGCGAGCGTTACAAGAAAGTGTCGAGCGCAATGACAACCGTGCGGTGTTTCGTTCTCGTTTGCAACTGGACGCCGATCGAGCCAGCCGTAGTGCCGGGTTGGGGCAGATTTATCGTGATTTGGGCTTTGAGCAATTGGCGGTACAAGCAGCAAGCAGTGCGCTTGAAACGGACCCCGGTAATTATTCGGCCCACCGCTTGTTAGCCGACAGTTATGTCGGTCGTCCTCGCCATGAGATTGCCCGTGTCAGTGAATTGCTACAGGCGCAGTTACGCCAACCACTGCGGCTACAACCCCTGCCTCCGACCATGAGTGAAAGTCGCTTGCAGATATTGGAGGGGGCCGGACCTGCCGATCCTACCCTGAATGAATTTTCACCTCTGTTTGACGGTGCGGGCCACTCAGCGCGTATTGCAGCGGTGGTTGGTGAGGGCGGCACTTTTGGTGAAGAGATGATCGCTGCAGCGCTATGGGATCGCGTGGCACTGAGTGTCGGTCAGTTCCATTACGAGTCGGATGGCTATCGTGACAACAATGATCAACAACGTGATCTGTATAACGTGTTTGCTCAGGTACAACTGAGTTCGCGCACCCAGATTCAGGCGGAGGTGCGGCGTAATAATTTTGAAAGTGGTGACCTGGCGTTGGATCTTGGCTTTGGTCGACCATCGTTGTCCGAGCGAACCGATGAGCGGACTGAGGTTGCGCGGATAGGGCTGTATCATCGAATCGACGCACAGACTGACCTGATCGCATCGGTGATGGGCAGCCGACGTGATGAAACCACGATATCGCATGACGTGGATTTCCCGGTTACCGATGATGTGATGTTGGATAGTCGCGAATTACGACACAGTATCGAATTGCAGGCGACAACCAAACGGGAGGGGCGCCGTCACTTGATGGGGTTGGGTCTGATCGATGAGACGACATCGCTTGATCGTGATGTGCAGCACTCCAATGCCTATCTGTATTCGTATATTCAATCGTCTCCGGATATGAACTGGACGTTGGGTATGAGTGTGGATGCCTTTGATGATGGGGTAAGCGAGCGCCATCAGGTGAATCCCAAGGTGGGTTTGCGTTGGAGATTGTCCCAGAACGAGACTTTTCGAGCCGCGGCCTTTCGCACCATGAAGCGCAACGCGGTGGCCGATCAGACGTTGGAACCTACGCAGGTCGCCGGGTTCAATCAGTTTTATCTCGACGACCAAGAGGCCGCCGACTCGAAAAATTACGCAGTTGGGGTGGATTGGCGGCAGGGTTCTTCGCTGTCTTCCGGTCTGGAGTACCTGCATCGGTCGATCGATGTGGTCGATTCGTTCACTTTTGCTGAGGTGCCGTGGGAAGAACAGCAGGGGCGTGCCTATGCGTACTGGACGCCGCGCGATGATATTTCGGTCGCACTGGAATACCGCTTGCAGCAGGTTGAGCGCGATGAATCGTTTAGTGCCGGGGTGCCTGATTTGACGAGCGAAGAGATTCCGTTGCGAATCAATAAACAATGGTCCAATCAGTGGTCATCGCAAATCACGACGCGTTACGTCCGTCAGTCTGGGGGATTCGACAGTCCGGGTGGTCTGGCGAGCCGGGAAGATGCCTTCTGGATAACCGATGTGCTGGCCGAGTATCGCTTGCCGCAGCGCAAGGGAAAACTCTCAATAGGCGCGCATAACGTGTTTGATGAGGCGTTCGAATTCCATGATCTGGATCCTGAGAATCCCAGGCTTCGCCCGCAGCGATTTGCTTATGCGCGGTTAACCGTTTTCATGGACTAGGCAGATTTCCAACAGGGGATGAACCACAATAGGAGAGTAGAGATGGCAAAAACCATGGTTGTACACATTGATGTAGAGTCGGGTGACGTCATAAAGGTCACGGATGAACGTGGTCGCAAGGCGTTGGAAGGCCGTATAAATCGCAGCAATCCGCTCAAGGACAAGGCGATCACCGGCACGCGCGGTTAGCTGTGCGCGTGTGATGAATTTATCAGAGTCCCGGACGTAGGGGGCTCGACCGACTTGTCCATCTGACAGGCCAGTTCGAATGCCTCTCCATAGCGTCGCGTTTTCCATTCGTTGGCACAGACCACAAATATATCGCGATGGCCATCCAGCAGGGGCGCAACCAGTTCCGATGTGTGGTGCAAGGCCCGACGATCGTCAAGTATCATGCCTTGGCCGCTGTCGACGACATCCTTAAATAAGGTGTTGCCGGACGCATCCTGTACACAGGTTACGGCTCCGGAGATGTTGCTGCGGTTGATGACAAAGATGGCAACAAACTGGTGACCATCCCGGTGCAGTCCCTCCGGCACGCTCTCAACCTGATTTGCCAGCGGACAATTCATGCGCCACTGGTGGACGTCGACATGCCAGTCGCTACCCCGTTGCTGCCTGAAGGCCCGACGCGCACAGTCGATGACCGCAGTTGCATCAATCTGTAGTGGCTGCAAGTAGCGCAGGATACCGCCTACCGCGTGATTGTATGTTCGGTCCTGAATGTGCGCGCGTCGTGGCAATAACTTATGCGTCCAGCCGGCGTCCGTGTGTGTCACCCGAAACTGTGAAAAGCGGCGCTGCCTGTGGCGGCAATAGGGGTCATCGGGCAGAGCCTCGAACTCGCCAGCCAGTTCCATTACCGGATCAGGCAGGGAGATAAGACCATGGATTGGATCATCCTGATCATCGAACCAACAGTTGGGGGTGAGCGCGCGCATAGTGTCTGAGCCCAATATAACCGTCAGACTGACTCGCTGCAAAGCGGTATTCGCTCGCGGGCAGATTCTTGCCCCGGATTATTCACGAGCAATCCGGACCAGTGTAAAAATCCACCTTTTCTTCGTTAATTTTCGCACGGTTCATCGAGTTGTATTTGCCTATAGTTGTTCCATCGACAACGTAAACAGGGGTTAGATGAGTACATCATGTTTCAAGCAACTCGCGGCATAAAGACAGAGCAAGGCAATAAGTTGCTCGGAGTTGACATACCCTGCGTCGCGGAATGTCGAGACTTTATTGTTGATCGAGAGGTGTCGGAACAAGCGGCATAAGGTTTGAATTGGGGGGCAGGGACGCGCCCCAGCATTTTTTTTACAGCGGTTCAGTACACCCCGGATTGCTATTGAGAATGGCTTCACTGAGTACATTGATCGCGCGTGGGCGAGGAAATGATTTGCGCCAGGCCAGTGCCACGGTGCGTGTGGGGATCGGGTTGTTGAAGCGTTTTATCTTGAGTAGCCGCTGAGAATAGCGATCGGCGCCGGCTGCGGTGCAGGGCAATACGGTGATACCGAGTCCGGATACAACCATATGACGAATGGTTTCCAGTGAGCTGCCATCGGCCGACGGCTGAGTGGTGAGTTCGTCATTGTGTTTGGGTGCGCAGCTCGGGCGGGCAGCAAGAATTTGTTTGCGGAAGCAGTGCCCCTCGCCGAGCAGCAGTACATTTTCTGCCCCCAGTTCTGAATCACCGATGGTGTCGCTCTCGCACAGTGGGTGTGCGGATGGAAGCAGCACGACGAAGGGTTCTTCGTATACGGGCAGTGTCGCGATGCCAGGTTCGTCGAATGGCAATGAGATCAGAATCACATCCAGTTGTCCGTGTTTGAGTTTCTCGGCCAGTATTGCGGTGTAGTTTTCTTCGATAATCAGCGGCATGTCGGGTGCAGATGCGGTTATATCGGGAATCAGGCTGGGGAATATATAGGGCCCAATCGTATAAATAGCACCGACCTTGAGTGGCCCGCTTAGCTGGTCTCGTCCTTGTTGGGCAGTCTGTTTGACTGCCTCGGCCTGTTCCAGGGTTCGTTGCGCCTGAGCGATGACCTGTTCGCCAATCCGGGTGATGCTGATTTCACCTGAGCTACGCTCGAACAAACTGACTTCCAGTTCGGCCTCGAGTTTCTTGACCGCAACACTCAGCGTCGGCTGGCTAACAAAGCAGGCCTTCGCTGCACGTCCGAAATGGCGCTCGCGGGCGACCGCGACGATGTAACGTAACTCTGTAAGAGTCATCCGTTGATTTCCTTCGTTTTCCAGCGGAACATCGACAGGTCCGCGCTGGAGTGTTCAACAATAATACTGGCAAGATAGTCCGTGTGGGGATTCAGGTCAGTATAGTACCAATCGTTAACCTCGGTAGCGGCGCCTTCAATTTCGATCAATCGAGGGGTATCTCGGGGATCCAATACCACCGAAAATGTCCTTAGAGGATAGCTTAATCCGGCACCGATGGCCTTGATATAGGCTTCTTTGCGGGTCCAGCCGAGCAGAAATCCGGTTTTCTGAAGTGCTGTCGGCAACGCCCGAAGCATTTCTGCCTCTCGCGGCGAAAAAAAATGGTCGGCTATTTGTAGTCCATTGGTGGCGCGGTGACGATACTCAATATCAATGCCAATACGTCGTTTCAGTGTGATGGCGAGCAGAGCCAGCGTGTGGGAGTTGGATAAATTAAAGCTGATCAGCGACTGCGGGGAACGCAGCGAGGGTTTGCCGTGCTCGTTGTAGTCAAACTGCACATCGGTTGGATCGCAGCCAAGATAGTTGCCGAGGATCTGACGCAAGGCCGCACGTCCAGCGGTGAAGCGATGGCGATGACGCGCAAAGCGGAAGCGATCCGCACGTGTCAGTTCATCGGCGCATAAGCAGTCGCGTAAATTGCGGATCTCCTCGGCTTGTAGATCGAGATCAATCTTCCAGACATGAATGCTCTCGGTGCCAAGGCGTGGATGGGTATCAGGGGATTGCCAGAAACCGGGCGTTGTTCCAGTCATGATTCATGAATGATCTGGCCTAGGCCAGCAGGGTGGTGATAAGGCGGTCTTCGAGTTCTATGCGGGTTGCTAGGGTTTCGCCAAGTTGTGACAGGTGGTGTGAGAGGTCGTTAATACGTTTGGTATCGGAAGGCGTGTCGAAGTAATCATTAAACGCAACGGCGTCTTCAGTCGTCTTGGCTATTTTGGGGTATAACTTTTCCGCGATGTCGATTACCGCGCGACGACGTTCCTTGCCATCACTGATGCGTTGGTACAGTCCAAAGTGACCGGAGGCCATGTAGTCCACCAAGATTTGGCAGAAGTCCTGTAGACGTGTAAACACCGGTTTATTTTCGGTATAGGGATCAAGGCCCGCAAGTCCGGCGTACTGAACCAGCATCTGTTGACGTTCGGTAACAAGGTGCCCAATCAGTTCTTGAGTCTGCGAACGGCGTTCTCTGGAGTCTTGAGTATGTGTGCCCATAACGTCCCCATCAACAATACCTACCATCAGAGTCTCCTATTTTTATTGGTGACGATCCGAGAGACATTAATGTCTCTCGACTACCTTTGTTATTAGACCCATTACCACTAATATCGAATTAAAAGTCAAGTATCGGATAACCATCACTTCAGTTAATAGGGGTTATTAATGCGGGTTCGGTGTTTGCAGCCTCCATGCAGCGTAGGTGGGAAAGTCTAGATACGCCTTGCTGGTTATGAAACGCAGCACGTTGCGAAGTCGATATATCTGAACGACGGAATCCAAGCGTAGAATTTCCTCGCCATGTTCATCGAAAAACATCAGTGTTGGCGTGTAAAAAAGGCCGAGTTGACGCGCCCATTCCCGAGCGCTGGTGCGCATACCGGCAGGCGTGACAACCGGCTCGTCTGAATGCATGTTCAGTTGCACCGCATCGACTTTCTCCAGCAGGTGTTCAACGACCGGATCTTGTAAGGGTCCACTGTGCAGTAGATCGCATGCGTAACAGTTGCCTTGCTCAAAATATACGATCAGGGGGCGACTGGAGGGGAGAACATGCCGCGATAGATCATGAGGCGGTGGGTTAAAGAAGTCTGCTTCATTGAGGCCGCCTTCCTCGAAAACATGTCCCGGCTCGGCGAGAGCGAGAAATTTGGCAAAGGATCCTTCCAGATGGTGGCCATCGGCAACGTACTCCAGTGCCGCCTTGAATTTGTATGGAGGGTAATACCCGCGTAGCCGCAGTGCGATTTCACCAGCGGCATCATAGAAAATCAGGGAAGGGGTAAAATTGGTGCCCTCCCGGATCGCGTATTCGCGCTCCGTCATTTCGTTACCGTCGAGATCGGTGAGTTCGTCAATTCCCCAAATATCGATAGGGATCAAGTCGAAGTACGTCTGCGTATAGGTAACAATGTCCTCCTTGCCAAAATTTACTTCCATCAGAGCCTTGCAGTAGGCACAGCGTTTTTGACCAAAATAGACGATAATGCCGCGCTTGCCCGACTGCAGCGCATCGACCATATCCTCGCGCAGGTCGAGAAAGCTTGACTTGAACCATGTGGGATACTCCAGTGGCTCATCGAGAACCTGATCATCAAAGATCAGTCCCTCTTGCAAGTCGACATCAAATTCATCGCAGCATCCGGCGCCAGCCTGAAGCAGGCCGCACAGGGCAAAAAAGACCACTCGAACGGGTTGTCGCATATCTGGATTATAGATATGCAAGGCAGTGATTAGCTAATCGAGATATTGTGACCAGTCGCGGCTGTCATCGCCAAACACGAAAAAGAATGGATTTAACAAGGAGTCCTTGGTGTTATAGAGCAGGGGTTTTAGATCCAGTCTGGTGACGAAACCACCGGCCTCCTCGACCACGCAGTGTGCGGCTGCGGTATCCCACTCCGAGGTTAGCCCCAACCGGGGGTAGATATCGGCAATGCCCTCGGCGACTAGGCATAGTTTTAACGAGCTGCCCATGCCGACCATTTCGTGTTCACCCAGACGTTCCAGATAGGCGTTGAGGGAATCTCCGCGGTGGGAGCGACTGCCGACGACGCCGAGTGGGCCGTCGCCAAGTTTGCGCACGCCAATCGGGTGCAACACCTTGTCTGCGCCGGAGCGCCGGGCGCCATCACCGCGAGCGGCCGCATAGGTCACGCCGGTAACCGGCACATGAACCACGCCGAGAGATGGGCGATCACCATCGATCAGCGCGATGTTGACGGTGAATTCACCATTGCGCTTGATGAACTCCCGCGTGCCATCGAGTGGGTCGACCAGCCAGTAACGAGACCAAGTTTTGCGTTCGGAATAGGGAATTTGGGTTGATTCTTCGGACAGCACCGGTATCTCCGGGCTGATTTTAGCTAGGCCATCGACAATGGCGTGGTGGGCGGCCATGTCGGCAGCGGTGAGCGGGGAGTTATCCGCTTTATTTTCGACTGAAAACTCGCTGTCGTACACCTCAAGAATTTTATTACCGGCGACGCGAGAAAGGGCAACAACTTCCGCTAGGTACTCTTTGGGTTCAGTAAGTTCGCTCATGGTATCCGCTCTCCAGCAGCGGCAGGAAAAGACCAGCAGGCAAGTGACTACCCAATCATCGGCGGATAGTGAAAAAACTGGCGTTATTTTGACCCTGTGTACAATAGCTGGATGATATGTAAGTTTCCATGAATTAATCGGGGGGCTCTGCCTGTGTTGAAATGGTCGGAGATAGAGTCGGTGTATCTGGATATGGATGGCACCCTGCTGGATTTGCATTTCGACAACTATTTTTGGCAAGAATATGTGCCCATGCGTTTCGGCGAATGTCACGACATGGATGTGGCGGCGGCCAAGGCCGAACTGTACCCCCGTTTTCGTCGGGTCGAAGGCACCATGGATTGGTACTGCGTTGATTACTGGAGTCGTGAATTGGGTCTCGATATCGAGGCGCTAAAGCATGAGATCCAACATCTCATCGGCGTGCATCCGCAGGTAGAGACGTTTCTGACGGAGGTGCGAGCATCGGGTCGGGAATTGGTGTTGGTGACCAATGCCCACCAGAAGAGCCTGTCGTTAAAAATGCGGCGTACCGGGTTGCAACGCTATTTTGATGGGGTGGTGTGCAGTCATCGCTATGCGGCGCCGAAGGAGGATCAGCGTTTCTGGGTCGCGCTGCAGCGCCAGCGGCCTTTTGACGCCACTCGTACGTTATTGGTGGATGACAGTATTGCCGTTTTGCAGGCGGCTCGAGCGTATGGCATCGGGCATTTGCTGGCCATCAGTGAGCCTGATTCCAAAGCGTTGCCACGCGAGATTTCCGGTTTTCCGGCGATTCGGAATTTCTCCCAACTCCTGCCCGTGCCGAAATAAATTCTGCGGCCAAAGAAAAAGGGCCTAGATGGCCCTTGTTTCTGCGCAAAATCAAACGTGTTATTTGATTTTGGCTTCCTTGTACATCACATGCTTGCGTACCACGGGATCAAATTTCTTGATCTCCATTTTTTCCGGCATGGTTCGTTTGTTTTTCGTTGTGGTATAGAAATGTCCAGTGCCCGCACTTGATACCAGTCTGATTTTATCACGCATCGCTAATACTCCTAGACCTTCTGGCCGCTGGCACGCATATCACCAAGAACCTGATCGATTCCGAGTTTGTCGATAATCCGTAGCCCCTTCGAGGACACGCGGATTCTGATCCAGCGGTTTTCGCTTGCAACCCAAAATCGCTTGTTGTGCAGATTCGGCAGAAAACGACGACGTGTTTTGTTGTGGGCATGAGAAACATTATTCCCTGACATCGGGCGCTTCCCAGTGACCTGGCAGACTCTAGACATGCCTTGCTCCAGATTTCTCAAATCGTGAACTGACCATTATGGCAGATAACCCCCCGCCCAGCCAGCAAAGCGTGACAGTCTATCTAAATCCACCCCCTCTGCGCAAATGAAACCGTTTCGCCGTCACCGACGACGAAGTGATCGAGCAGTCGCACATCAATCAGCTCCAGTGCGCGTTGCAGACGTTGGGTAAGATCGCGGTCCGATTGGCTCGGTTCGGCGACCCCGGAGGGGTGGTTGTGGGCTACAAGCACCGCCGCGGCATTGTGCTGCAGGGCCTTTTCGACCAAACGGCGTGGGTGTACCGTCGCTCGATCAATCGTCCCGTGGAACAAAATTTCAAATTTAATCAGGCGGTTACGGGAATCCATGAAGCCAGCGGCAAAGACCTCATGGCGTTGGTTGGCGAGGCTGGCTCGAACAAAACGGGCCGCGGTGTCCGGATCGGATAACGCGTCGCCCCGGGTCAGGGTCTGTTCCAGGCAGCGCCGACCAATTTCCAGCGCCGCGGTCAAGGTCGCACAGGTAGCTGGGCCAATACCGCGGCAACCTAGCATTTCCGCGCTATTTTGAGCCATGAACGGGCGCAATCCGGTGGTGCTTGCGAGCAGGGTGCGAGCCATTTCAACCGCATTTTTGTCGCGGGTACCGCTGCCGAGGAAGATGGCGAGCAACTCGGCATCGGAGAGTACGCTCACGCCCGCGCTGAGCAGTTTTTCTCGTGGCCGCTCGGCGGCGGGCCAGTCCTTGATTGTCATTGTCGACCTCCTTGTCGATGCATGCACTGAGGCTGGAGCATAAACGCGCGCGGAGTCGAGGTAAAGGTCAGGGTTCAGCGGCCGTCTTGTACCTTATTGATTCCAGCGGTATCTTGCGCACATGAAAACGACTCTTTCCCTGACAAACCGGCATATCGTCGTCGGTGTTTGTGGTGGTATAGCGGCCTATAAATCGGCCGAGTTGGTGCGTCTGCTGCGTGCGGCAGGAGCCGAGGTGCGGGTTGTGATGACCGCGGCCGCGCAGTCATTCATTACCCCGCTGACCTTGCAGACGCTGTCAACACATCGGGTACACACGGATTTGCTCGATGCCGAGGCGGAGCAGGCGATGGGGCACATCGAACTGGCGCGTTGGGCCGATGCGATTCTGATTGCACCGGCGACCGCGAATACCCTTGCACGCTTGGCGAATGGTCTGTGCGACGATTTGTTGAGCACGGTGTGTTTGGCTAGCCGAGCACCGTTTATGGTTGCCCCGGCGATGAATCAGGTGATGTGGGAGAACCGGGTGACGCAGGAGAATATCGCGAGGCTGGAGGCGCGGGAGGTGCTGATCGCCGGACCCGGGGTCGGAGAGCAGGCCTGTGGCGAGTTTGGCCCTGGACGCATGCTCGAACCGGAACAGCTGGTGGCAACGTTATCGAGCTTGTTTTTGAGTGAGCGGCTGGCGGGTTTGTCGGTATTGATTACCGCGGGTCCCACGCGCGAAGCACTGGATCCCGTGCGTTACCTGACCAATCACAGTTCGGGAAAGATGGGTTATGCAGTGGCGTTGGCCGCGGCCGACGCGGGTGCCGACGTGACCTTGATCAGTGGCCCCACCCATCTGGCGGTGCCGCCGGGTGTGAGGCGACTGGATGTGGTCAGCGCCAGCGATATGCACGAGTTGGTGATGGCGCATGCGAGCGATAGCGATATTTTTGTTGCGGCTGCGGCGGTGGCCGATTATCGGCCGGGTTCAGTCGCCACCCAAAAACAAAAGAAGGGCGCCAGTCATGTCGAGCTGAAGATGGTGCGTAATGTCGATATCGTCGCCGCTGTCGCGGGGTCCACGCCGGCACCTTTTACCGTTGGTTTCGCGGCGGAGACCGAGAATCTGGCGACTCATGCGCAGGACAAGCGACGTGCCAAGTCTCTCGATATGATTGCAGCCAATCTAGTGGGGGCCGATCAGGGTGGTTTTTTGGTGGACGACAATGCGCTGGAAGTGTTTTGGGAGGGTGGCCACAAGAGCTTGCCGCTGGCATCGAAAACCTGCTTGGCACGGGAATTGATTGGATTAATTGCGGGACACTATCATGCAAGAAGTGCGGCATAAGATCTTTGGCCACGCCGCACGCACTTGATAGATCTGCCGCCGATCCCTTATAACCGATAACCTGAATCGTTGATGTCCAAGCGCAATTTACCCCGTCTGTTGCTTCTCGTTGTGGCCGCCATGTCATTGGCGCTGGGTGGATACGCATTTTTCGAACAACAGCGGTATACGGACTCGCAACAGCAGTTGGCTGCGGTCTCGAACGATTATGTAGAGCAATTGATCAGGGACGCGCGGGAATTGCGCAACTCTTTAACTCGGCTGGCCAGCGACGAGACCGTATTGGACACGTTTGAGACCACCGATGCGATGCGTTTGCGACGCATGGCAAAGAACTATTCCTTTAGTATCCCCGGCGCCCGCGCGATTCGATTCCTGCTGCCGGGCCACACGAAGATTGATACGCTGCAATCGCCCGCGTTGAGTTACGCCGGACTGGAATTATTGCGAGAGGCCGAGTCGGGTGTTGGCGTGACCAAGGTTTGGTTGCTGGGTGTCGCGGCAAAAGATCCGCATTTGGCGTTGGCGATCGGGGTCAAGGATGCCGCGGATACCACGGTGGGTGTTATCTATGCCGCAGTTGCCGCAGATCAGATTGTCGATATTAATGTCGTTGCCGCGGAGCTTGCCGGTTACATTGAAATGCAGCAAGTGGTTGACGATGTCTCACCTCTGGTGACCTCGCGGGTGGGTTCGCCGGTGTTGGCTACAGGTCAACCGGTAGCCATATTGGGTATTACAGGCACGGCCTGGCAGTTGGCCTATTGGTATGACACACCTGGGGTATTCGCGATCGAGTGGTTGTGGCTGTTGCTGGTTGTCGTTGCGGTGTTGGCTGTTGTGATTGCACTGGTACTCAAGCGCGCTAGTTCAAACAAACCCGTGGTGGAACGACGCAAGACCATGAGTGTCAAGGAAATCGAATCGAGGGTCCAGCAGGCCAGCGTCGAAGGGCGCGGCGATGACCAGTCGGCGCAGGAGCCCATCCTCGTCGCCGATGAGATGGTGTCGACAGCTGGAGCGGCTATGCAATCCGAACCTGAACCTGAACCCGGCATCGATCTTCCGGAGAGTATTTTTAGAGCCTACGACATACGCGGCGTGGTGGGCGACACACTGTCGACTGAGATAGCCTACGAGTTGGGCCGTTCCATCGGTAGCGAGGCGGCTGCACGTGATCAAGAGAGCGTTATCATTGCGCGTGACGGTCGACTTTCTGGACCGGAACTGAGTGCGGCGCTGGGCCGTGGTCTGGTCGCGGCCGGCCGCCATGTGATCGACCTCGGGCAGGTTCCGACCCCGGTGCTGTATTTTGCGACCCATCATCTCGAAGCGCCTACCGGTGTGATGGTTACCGGATCGCACAATCCGCCCGACTATAACGGCATGAAAATCGTGCTGGCCGGTGAAACGATTTGGGGCGACACCATCACAGGGCTACGGACGCGGTTGCTTAAAAATGATCTGATCAGCGGTGAGGGATCGATACGCGAGCGCGACATTGTGCCGGATTATCTGGATCGAATCGTGTCGGATGTGATTCTTGAACGCAATCTGAAAGTGGTGGTTGACTGTGGCAACGGGGTTGCCGGTGGGGTGGCGCCAGAGTTGTTGAGGCAGTTGGGTTGTGAAGTGATTGAATTATTTTGCGAGGTGGACGGTAATTTTCCCAACCATCACCCCGACCCAAGTAAGTTAGAGAATGTTGAGACATTGATCGCGGCGGTCAAGGCCGAGGGGGCCGACCTAGGTGTGGCCTTTGATGGTGATGGCGATCGCCTCGGCGTGATCGATTCTGACGGTAATTTGATTTGGCCAGATCGGCAAATGATGCTGTATGCAGCAGACGTACTGTCTCGCGAACCGGGTGCTGATATTATTTATGATGTTAAGTGCAGTCGTCATTTAGCGCGGGTGATTCTTGATCACGGTGGACGTCCATTGATGTGGAAGACAGGACATTCATTGGTGAAGGCGAAAATCAAGGAGACGGGCGCGCCATTGGCGGGTGAGATGAGCGGACACATCTTCTTTAAAGAACGCTGGTATGGCTTTGATGATGCGCTGTATACCTGTGCGCGTCTGCTGGAAATCATTGCTGCCGATCCGCGTCCAACTGTAGAGATCTTTGCCGAACTACCCGACAGTATCAATACACCTGAACTCAATGTGCCCATGGCGGAAGGCGAGAATTTTGCCTTTATCGCCAAGCTTATGGAGGTCGCAGACTTTCCTGCGAATGCTCGGGTGACCGATATCGATGGCTTAAGAGTCGACTTCGAAGACAGCTGGGGGCTGGTGCGCGGTTCCAATACCACGCCTTGTCTGGTGCTGCGTTTTGAGGCAGATAACGATGCGGCGATGAAGGATGTACAGAATCGTTTCCGCTCGCTGATGCTGTCGGTTGACCCGGATCTTGATCTGCCCTTTTGAACCCCGCGTAATAACAGTACACTAGTCTGCGTCTATCATTGAAAACAGGGCTAGTTCCCCATCAACTGATGTCTGAATCGAAACATTCTGCCAACGACGTCGCTCGAATATTGATTGAGGCGTTGCCTTATATCCGTCGTTTTTCCGGCAAGACCGTGGTCATCAAATACGGTGGCAACGCGATGGTGGATGACAATCTGAAAAGCGGCTTCGCACGCGATATTGTGCTGATGAAGCTGGTCGGTATCAATCCCGTTGTGGTGCACGGTGGTGGCCCCCAAATCGGCAGTTTCCTCGACAAGTTGGGTAAACCCAGCGAGTTTGTTCAAGGTATGCGTGTAACCGATGCCGAAACCATGGATGTGGTCGAAATGGTTTTGGGTGGCCTGGTGAATAAGGAAATCGTGAATCTGCTGAACCGACATGGTGGACAGGCGGTGGGGCTGACCGGTAAAGACGGTGATTTGATTCGCGCCAAAAAACTCGATATTACCCGGGATGACCCCGAGGCATCGGCATCAGAAATTATTGATCTTGGTCATGTTGGTGAAGTCGAGAGTATCGATGTTTCTGTCGTAGATATGCTTGTACAGGGTAACTTCATTCCGGTGATTGCACCGATTGGTGTCGGTGAAGATGGACGCTCCTACAATATCAACGCGGATCTGGTCGCGGGCAAGATGGCAGAAGTTCTGGGTGCCGAGAAACTCATTCTTCTGACTAATACGGCGGGATTGCTGGACGCGAAAGGCAAGCTGTTGACGGGCTTGAGTACACGCGTGATTGACGAGTTGATCGCCGATGGCACGATTCATGGTGGCATGCTGCCAAAGATTCGTACCGCGCTGGAGGCGGTACAGTCGGGTGTGCACACCAGTCATATTATCGACGGCCGGGTCGAACATGCGGTGCTATTGGAGTTGTTTACCGACGAGGGTGTTGGTACCTTGATACAAGCATAGGGAGCTACTGAATCTATTCAACCGAAAGGTCAAGTAATGGCAGTCAGCGTTCGCGAAAAACGGAGTAACCGGCGCCAGGAAATTCTGGAAATTCTCGCGTCGGAGCTGGAAAAGAACCCTGGAAAACGGGTAACGACGGCGACCCTTGCGCGGGCAGCGGGTGTCTCAGAGGCCGCGTTGTATCGCCACTTCCCCAGTAAAGCCAAAATGTTTGAGGCGTTGATCCAGTTCGCCGAAGAAGCCGTGTTCGCTCGGGTATCGAGGATACTTGCAGAAGAACAGGACACAGAAGCTCGCTGCAAGGCGGTGATGACCCTGCTGTTAACCTTTTCTGAACGTAATCCTGGTATTACTCGAGTGCTGTTGGGTGACGCGCTGGTGGGCGAAGACGCGCGACTGTATGCCCGCGTGAGCCAGTTCTTTGATCGGATCGAGACAACATTCCGTCAGGTATTGCGCGAGGCGTCCATGCTGCAGGCCGGTGGAGGAAACCTGCCGGCCCGGTCTGGTGCCAATCTAATGGCTTCGCTGGTCGAAGGTCGCATGGCGCAGTACGTGCGAAGCCGCTTCAGTCGCCCACCTTCGGAGTATTGGGAAGAAGAGTGGGCGGTGCTACGACGTTGTCTGTTTGAGCGCTGAGTTGCTGGTTATTTCAGATTATCGCGTATAAATTGCGCAAAGCCCCTGCGCATATTGTCGGTCGACTGACTGGCGCATAGTTGAAACCCCTTCGGACTTTGACGACACTGCACATCAAGGAATAGTTCCTCACCTTTGCGCGCATTATCTTCCAGCCGCGCTCGGCTAAGGGTTAGTGTGATGATGTCATCACTGTCGGCCGGCGATGTCATCACGATCTGATCCGTTTTCAAAACCACTGGGTGTTTGGAGTTAAGCTCGATATATTGATGGGCAAGGTTCCACGCCCGGTCGCACATGGATGGGTTGGCGCACTCAAACAGGCTCAGGGTTTGATCTGACTGATCAGGTGATGTAGCGGACAATTTTTGCTCGGGTCTTTGCGCCGAACGCAGTTCACGAAACCGTTTCAGGTCGGCGTCGAACTGTTGGAAAATCCGGTGTTGTTCATCGCGCTTGGTGTTGATGAAGTTGCGGTTCCCATCGATTTGCTGGAGGCTGTTTTGGATCTGGGTTTGCAACTTCTCCGGGATTTTCTTGCCCGTTCGTTCATGTTGGGCGGCCAGTTTTTGTAAGTCCAGCAGTTGTTTTTCTAAATGGTCGATCGTGCCCCGCGTTACCTGAATGATGATATCGATTGCTGATATCTTGTTATCTCGGGCTGCATTTACGTCATCCTCAGTTGCGAACGTTTTCAGCAATACCCGGTCCTTCGCTTTTTGCTCTTCCACCAAGCGCCGTTGCTCGGCGCGCAGCTGCGCAAGGCGTTGATCCCGCTGCCGCTGAGCGGCTGATTTTTGCGCATTGACCGATTCGACGACCACGCCTTCCTTGTTAATGACCGCGCGCTCGTGACCCACCTCGCTGGGTGGCACCAGATCGGAATAGGATACATTGCCTTCACTATCCACCCAGCGGTACAGCTTCGCGAGCGAAGGTGTTGCCTGGCAGAGCATTACAAGCAGGAGAATCTTTAGGACGGGTCGATCCATAAAACAATAATTGCGCTTCGGTTGGCAGAATTATAGGCTGCAAAATCCAATACTACAGTATGGGAATCAATCTGACCTTCCTGTTTCTATTTCTAATTGCGCTCATTGCGAACCTGTTCTCGGCTTTTTCGGGTGGAGGGGCTGGTTTGTTGCAGCTTCCGGCGCTGATTTTTCTTGGGTTGCCGTTCGGTGTCGCGTTGGCAACGCACAAGGTAGCGGCCGTTGCGCTGGGCGTCGGCGCAACAGTACGCCATTTACGCGAGGGTAGTCTGGAGCGCCGGTTGACGCTGTTCATATTGTTAACGGGCTTGCCCGGTGTCGTAATCGGCGCCAGTTTTATCCTGTTGATACCGGATCGGTCGGCCGAAATAGCGCTGGGTGTACTCACCATCGGTCTGGGCCTCTATTCTTTGCTGCAACGCGACCTAGGTCAGCAGAGCAGTTGCAAGCATCGCAATACGCGTGGTTACTTCATTGGCGGTACGGTGTTGTTTCTGCTCGGCATATTGAATGGGTCACTGACCTCAGGCACGGGCCTGTTTGTGACCTTGTGGCTGGTGGGTTGGTTTGGCCTCGACTACAAGCGTGCCGTCGCCTATGTATTGGTGCTCGTCGGAATTTTCTGGAACGGTACCGGCGCGGTAACACTGGGGATGTTGGGCGATATCCGCTGGGAGTGGTTGCCGGCGCTGGTCGTTGGCGCGTTGATTGGTGGTTATGCGGGCGCCCATCTGGCGATCACCAAGGGCAATCGCTGGATCAAGCGTTCGTTTGAGGTGGTCACGCTGGCGGTGGGGGCCGCATTGATCTGGCCGTAATCAATCGACGCCATACTCGTGTTGATAATCCAAAATTTGTTGTAACTGTTCGGGATTGCCACGCGCCCGCAGGTAGCCGATCAGATCCTGTAGACCGATAATATTAGCCACCGGCATGGAGAACTGTTGGGCAACTTCCTGCACCGCAGACTGGGCACCCGTACCGCGTTCCTGTCGGTCCAGCGCGATTGAAACAGCAGACGGTGTCGCCCCGGCCTGCGTGATCAACTCGACCGACTCGCGTACCGAGGTTCCCGCCGAGATGACATCATCGATAATCAATACCTTGCCCTGCAGTGGTGCGCCGACGATGCTACCGCCTTCGCCGTGGTCTTTGGCCTCTTTGCGGTTAAACGCATAGGGAACGTCGCGTTGATGCTGGTCGGCGAGCGCGATGGCGGTGGCGGCGGCCAACGGTATGCCCTTGTAGGCGGGACCATACAACATATCAAACTCGAGTTCGGCATCGAGAATGGCCGTGGCATAAAAACGACCCAACCGTGCCAGACTGGCGCCCGAGTTAAATAGCCCCGAGTTAAAGAAATAAGGGCTGATACGCCCCGATTTCAGCGTGAATTTGCCGAATCTCAGGACCTCAAGATCGAGGGCGAACTGAATAAATTCCTGCTTGTAACGGTGTGTCATGATGCTGCCTTTCGACGGGTTCGGCCGGTATCATACACCAGCAACGAGGGTCGCTGGGCCAACACATAACAATGGGCAATTCATGAGAGTTATTTCCGTTAACGTCAATGGTATCCGCGCTGCGGCGCGTAAGGGTTTTTTTGTCTGGCTAGAGCGTCAGAATGCCGATGTGGTGTGCATTCAAGAGACCAAGGCACAGGTGCATCAGCTGGAAGATCCACAGTTTCATCCGCAGGGATATTATTGCCATTACCATGACGCCGAGAAAAAGGGTTATAGCGGGGTCGCAGTTTACTCGCGTGAGAAGCCGAGTAAGGTGGTGAAAGGTATTGGTTGGCCTGATATCGATGTCGAAGGCCGCTATATTGAGGTGCAATTTCCGGCACTGAGCGTTGTGTCGCTGTATATGCAGTCCGGTTCTGCAAAAGAAGAGCGGCAACTCATCAAGTTTGATTTTATGGACCGTTTCATGCCGTATCTTAAAAAACTGAAGCGGCGTAAACGCGAGTACATTATTTGTGGCGACTGGAATATCGCGCACAAAAAAATCGACATCAAGAACTGGCGCGGAAATTTGAAGAATTCGGGTTTCTTGCCCGAAGAACGTGCATGGATGGACGAGTTATTTGGCAAGACCGAGTTTGTAGATGCATTTCGTGAGGTGAATCAGGAAGAGCATCAATATACCTGGTGGTCCAATCGCGGCCAGGCCTGGGCCAACAACACCGGCTGGCGTATTGATTATCAGGTGACAACACCGGGCTTACGCAATGCGGTGAGATCGGCCGCTATCTATAAAGATGAACGCTTTTCTGATCACGCACCGTTGCTGATTGACTACGAGTTGCCGAGATAGGCTAACCAATCTTTACTGTTACAAACCGAACCTCCCCGTCAGCCTGGCCGGGATGACGGTAGAGCTTAGCGAGTATAAAATTGCTGGCGAAAGCTAAGGGTAAAAGGGCTTTCCTGACCCTGTGGCTGAACCTTGATGGTGAAATCGAGTGTTTCCTGATCGCTGACGCGGAACTCGCTGATGTAATAGATCGCGGTGCCCTCACGAACCTCGCGTAGATCAAGATCGCGGTATTGGCCGGTTAAATTGGTTGCCGACGCCGTCATCTTTGCGGTTACAGGCTGTCCTGTTGTTCCCATGACTTTTTTCAGGACAGTGATGTTGATCATGCCCCGGTTTTTACTACGGGTGATGCCGTAAGTCTTGGCGACCTGTGCGGGCAGCACATCGGTTCCCAACGCATTGTAGTGCACGGTGTAGTTACCATAATCCATCGCATTCTCTGCATGAACCGCGGTTTGGGCGCCCAGCAACCCGGTTAACAGGCCAAAAATGGCCAAAAGGCGACGTGTTTGTTTGTTCTTCATGTATCCCCCTTGTGTATAAATCGACAATACGAGCCCGGCTTTGTGCCCAGCTACTTACGTAGTTGGGACATCAGTATAGCCTGTTGGTTGCATTTAGTATCACCCGCGCTGAAATCGGTAGAGCGCGATTTCCCCCAGAAGATTGGGTAACAGGCGGATCGCAGAGGAGCTTTGGTGGCGGCGATTCACCACTGCACGTTCCAAAATCTCGATGTTCTTTTCTCGGCACAGCGTCTCAAAATCCCTGACCGTACACAAGTGGATGTTGGGCGTGTCGTACCAAGAACTGGGCAGGCTGCGTGTGACCGGCATGTGGCCGCCAGAAAGCAATTGCCAGCGGTTACGCCAGTAGCCAAAGTTGGGAAAGGTCACGATACCCTGACGGCCAATACGCAGCATCTCATCCAGCATGCGATGAGGGAAATGCACCGCCTGCAGTGTCGATGCCATCACCACATAGTCAAAGGAGTTGCGATCAAAGTCGGACAACCCCACATCCAGATTGGTTTGCAGCACATTAATACCGTTGCGCAGGCAGGCAATGATGTTCTCGACATCAATTTCGAGGCCGTAGCCCCTAGCATTACGATGCTCGCGCAACATGGATAGCAGCGTGCCGTCACCGCAACCGAGATCAAGGACGCGCCGGTTGGGCTCAATCCAGTTGGTGATGATGTCAAGATCAGGGCGCTCGGTCATCAGAGGCTTATTCCGCGCATGTAGGTATCAAACACTGCAATATAGTCGGGTAACGGCATCAAGAACGCGTCATGTCCCTGTGGTGCCTCAATCTCTGCATAGCTGACATCGCGTTCGGCATCGGTCAGCGCCTTGAGTATTTCGCGTGAACGTGCCGGCGAGAAGCGCCAGTCGCCGGTGAATGAGACCAGCAGAAACTGCGAACTGGCCATACGAAAGGCCTGCGCGAGGTTGTGGTCGTACTCTGCTGCGGGGTCAAAATAGTCAAGCGCCTTGGTCATCAAGAGATAAGAATTGGCGTCAAAGCGATCGACAAAGGATCGCCCTTGGTAACGCAAATAGCTCTCGACCTCAAATTCCACATCAAAACCGTAACTTAATTTTTGCTCACGCAGATCACGACCGAACTTGGCCCGCATTGAGTCGTCGGACAGGTAGGTGATGTGTCCGAGCATGCGCGCGAGCATCAGTCCGTTACGGGGCAAGGTATCGCGTTGCTGATAATGGCCGTCATGGAAGTCGGGGTCCGAGCGAATGGCCTGCCGTGCGACCTCGTTAAAAGCGATATTCTGTGCCGACAGTTTCGGTGCTGCGGCAATCACGATGGCGTGACGTACACGATCGGGGAAATCAATGGCCCATTGCATGACCTGCATGCCACCCAAGCTGCCACCCACCACCGCGGCCCACTGCTGAATGCCGAGCGCATCCGCCAGACGCCGATGGCTTTGCACCCAGTCCTTGACCGTCACAATCGGAAAGTCAGGACCATACAACTGGCCAGTTGTCGGGTTGGTGTCGGTGGGTCCGGTCGACCCCTTGCAGTGACCGAGGTTATTGACTGAGACGACATAAAACCGGTTGGTGTCTATCGGTTTCCCCGGCCCGATACAAGACTCCCACCAGCCGGGCTTGCGATCGTCCATGCTGTGATACCCCGCGGCGTGGTGATCGCTGGTCAAGGCGTGGCAGATCAGCACGGCATTGCTGCGATCGGGGTTCAGCTCGCCATAGGTTTCATAAACAATGTCGTATTCGGACAGAGTCTTGCCACAGACAAGTTTCAGCGGCTCATCAAAGTGATGAGTGACGGGCGTGACCAGACCAACAGAATCCGCAGGGATTAGTTCAGGCATGACCAGACAAGGAATGATGACTCATTCGATCCAGTCTAATGGGTTAGAACTTGGGTGTAAATCCAGATGGGATCTATCGTGCGCTGAGATATACGGTGGTTATCTGAATAACGCCGGTTCGAAGCAGGCCATCGAAAGCGAACTCAATCGCGACGGATGAGTCGGTGACTAAGACGCAACGGCACGCTCGTCGATACCCTCCTCACCCTGGTTATCGATGGTCTGTTCGGTCCTGGTCAGAACCTCTCGAATGGCCGCGAGCTGAGTGAGTTGGAAGGTGCTCGATTCAAGTTCAGTTGTTGCCTGCTTGATCTCGTTGTCGAGTTCTTCCTGTGACGTGCCGGCGGTCTTTAAGCTAATCAGACGACGTTCGACCAGATTTTTATGTTCGCGCAATACCTGAGTCAGCGGGGTGAGTGCCGAACGGAACCAATCTTCACAGGCTGCGTGTAGCTTGATAATGACGTCGCGACCCTGTCGCACGGTTTGACGAAAAAAACTACGGATGACGAAACCCTGTTCAGTGGCGGCCATCGACGAGCTGTGACTAAAGACTTCCGTCTCTTTATAGCGTAGCTCAAGCTCGATCTGGAACGACGACAGATCGAGTAGCGTGGGTAGAGGCGCATCGATACCATGTTGAGCGTGAAATCGCTCGTACACGGATTCGACGAGTTTGTTGGTTTGTTCGGTTTTGGTGATGGCTTCCTGAACGGTAGATCGAAAGCTGTCGAACAGGTCTTGCATGCTGTTACGTAACCCCAAGGTTGTCCAGCGATCCACCATCGATCGACGGGACTCCAGGAGTTGTTTGTCCATAGCCTCTGGATCAAGCATGTCCAGCGTCAGGCGCGCCTGTTCGGCAATGATGTTGCGGCTCGATTCAAATCCCTCGATGGCTTTCAGGTGGCGGGCTTGCTCAGAGCGGCTGGTGGCCATTAATTCGCCGATGGTATCCTCGGTTTTTTCGCGCAGGGTTAATAGCTGTTGCACATGTTTGGCGAGTTCTGTTTCGCGTACCTCAAGGGTATTGAATGAGGTATCAAGCAATTTCCCGATGTCATTTTCGATCGTATCGAGCAGGATATGTTGGCGTTTCGCAACCACATCTTCGGCGAGAAATGATTCGAGTTCAGGCAGTCGGCTGTCGGCGAGAAGATTATCATCCCCCTTTATTTGGGCGACGAGGCCTTTTTGTGCCGATATAGGGAATACTTGCTGCAAGGGGATATCAAGCATATCGGCGGTCGATGTTGCCTGACGGATGATGTCCAGTTCAATATCTTCAACGGTTCTGAGATCATCCCAGAGGGTGTCGATCTTGTTCATTACCACGGCCAAACCATGATGATGTTTGTCCTGATTCAGGCTAATGTGATTGCGCCAGATTTCCAGATCGCTTTTGGTGACACCGGTATCGGCTCCGACCACAAACAAAATAGCCTGGGCAGCGGGTAGCATGCTCAGCGTGAGTTCGGGTTCAGTGCCGAGTGCATTGAGTCCGGGCGTGTCGAGAATCGTAATGCCTTGCTGTAGTAGCGGGTGTGGAAAGCTGATTAGGGCATGGCGCCAGCGCGGGATGGTTACCTGATCTGATTCGTCGTTGTCATCAATCAACAGACCGAGTATGTCGGCGTCTTCTCGTGAGACCTGATCTACCGCAACCAGTTCCTGAAACGCAGCTTCCATTTGGTCGGGTGAATCAACGTCCAATTCAATGCGGTGCCAACGCGACTCGTCATCGCGTAGTTCGGCCACCGAACTGTCTTCACCTCTCGTATCGATAGGTAACAGGCTGATGTATGCCTGATCGGCTTCACGGTCATAAAATAGTTCGGTCGGGCACATGGTGGTACGGCCGGGGCTGGTGGGTAACAGGCGTCGACCGGAGTCGGCGAAGAACAGGGCATTAATCAGCTCGCTCTTGCCGCGAGAAAATTCGGCTACTACGGCGATGGTAAGTTGTTCGGATCCCAGCGCCTGAACCGCGTGCTCAATGCAGGTTTCCGCATCTGAACTGCTGAGGTCGCTGTCCTTGAGGAAGGCGTGATACTGCTCAATGGCGGCAGACAGGGCTTGTTTCCAGTCCTGATACGCCTGAATTTGATCACGAAAATGTTGTTTTGGCATCGTATTTGGCACTATTCCTACTAGACGCCTCTGTATCGGGTTATGGTCGAGGCCGCTTTAGCCCGATAGTGAGAAAAGTGCGTGAAAAACCAGAAGATTGTGATTCAGTCCGCAATTGTGGCTCGAATAAGAGCCTGGTAGCGCGCTAGGCGAGTGCGAGAATGGGCGGGATGATCAACATTTTGGCCAGTTGAATGCCCATCATGACCAGTAATGGCGACAAATCCAGTCCCGACATGGGTGGTAACATTTTACGGGCAGGCATCAGCACCGGTTCGGTGATGCTGTAGATCAGGCTGGTTGCCGGATTGTGGGCGCCGGGGTTGATCCAACTGAGCACCACCTGAATTAGGATCGAAAACAGAAACACGTTAAGTAGCAGGCTAATCAACTCGGCGAACGACACGATCAGCAGCGCGAACGGTCCTACGCCCGAACCCCGCAGATTACCAATCAGGAACAGGCTGAACATCTGCAACAACAACATCAGGACCACTGCTGCGGTGTCTATGCGGCTACTAGCCGGTATGATTCGCTGCAATGGTTTCAGCGCCGGGTCGGTGACGGTGACCAATAGCTGTGACAAGGGGTTGTAAAAATCGGCTCGCGCCCACTGCAGTACCGTTCTCAACATGATCATCATGATGTAGATACTAAAAATGATATCAACCAGAAAAATCAGCGGGTTGGTGTAGTAGCTGCTGCCCATTAATCGCTCCCAAGTAAATCAGATAGTTCACGTGAACGGTCACGTGCGGCGGTGAGTGCCTTGGCGAATATGCCCTTTATGTCGGCTTCCTGCATCTCGCCAATAGCACGCTCGGTGGTGCCCCCCGGCGAGGTAACACGCTGGCGCAGGGTGGCTGGCCCAACGTCGCTTTCAAGCGCCATACGGGCGGCCCCCAGCGCGGTCTCCAGAGTCAGCAAACGTGCGCTTTCCTCGTCCAGTCCGAGCTGAATAGCGGCCTCTTCCATGGCTTCCATAATGAGAAAAAAATAGGCAGGACCACTGCCGGAAACCGCGGTCACGGAATCGATCAGGTCTTCGTTGTCGACCCATAAGGTCAAGCCAACGGCGCGCAGGATGGTTTCCGCGAGATCGCGTTGTTCGCGGCTGACATCCTTGCGTGCAAACAGGCCGGTGGCGCCAGATCGCACCAGCGCAGGGGTATTCGGCATGGTGCGAACCAGCGCAACATGACCGCCCAGCCAGCGATGCAGATCGGTGCTGCGAATGCCGGCGGCGATGGACAGGAGCAACGGTTTAACCCCGGACAACGCCGGTGCCAGACCGGTGGCGACCGCTTGCATGATCTGTGGTTTGACGGCGAGCACGATGACATCAGCGCCTGCAATGGCGTCATGATTGTCGGCAAAGGTCGCAATACCAAACAGGCCTTGCAGTTGTGAACGTTGTTCGGCAGAGGGATCACTGACGCGAATGCGCTCCACGGGGGTACCGTCGGCGATCAATCCGCCGATCAGACTGCGAGCCATATTGCCGCCGCCGATAAAGGTTATGGTGAACGTATCCATGAAGTCAAAGCAATTCTAACAGGCTGGGGCTAGTTGCGTGAACCAAACAGTGCGGTGCCGATACGAACGATGGTTGCGCCCTGCTCAATCGCGATTTCCATGTCGCCCGACATGCCCATCGACAGGGTGTCGAGTTGTGGGTGTTGAGTCTGCAAGGACTGGTACAGACGTTGGGTGTCCGCACATTGCTGGCGTTGTTGGTTTGGAGCGTCGCTGTAGCGGGGGATGGTCATGAGGCCGCGCACGCTGAGTCGCGGCAGGGCCGCTATTTCACTGGCCAAGCCGGGCAGTTCGTCAGCGCTGGCCCCAGACTTGCTGGTTTCGCCGCTGATGTTGAGTTGCAGACAGAGGTTGAGGTTGCCGAGTTCGGGTGGCCGTTGATCGCTGAGCCGAATCGCTTGTTTTAGATGGGACACACTGTGTACCCAGCTGAAATGCGCGGCAATACCGTGAGTTTTATTGGATTGAATCGGTCCAATGAAGTGCCATTCGATGGCATGATCTGCCAGCGCCATAATTTTTTCCAACGATTCCTGCAGGTAGCTTTCGCCAAAACTGCGCTGGCCGGCGTCGTAGGCCAGCAGAATCGCTTCGATGGGCTGTTTTTTGCTCACTGCGAGCAGTTTTACGCTATTTTTCTGGCGTCCGGCGGCGGCCTCGGCGGCCTCTATACGCTGCTTAATGCTTCTCAGATTTTGGTCGATAAGGTTCAAGGAAGCGCCCTAAACGACACGGTATCTGGCAATAAGCCGATACGGGCCAGGGGTGGCGTGTTAACAACTGAGTGAGAATGGTTCATGGATATCGCCGAACTGTTGGCCTTTAGTGTCAAGAATGACGCCTCGGACTTACATTTATCCGCCGGTTTGCCACCGATCATACGCGTCGACGGGGATATTCGTCGTATCAATGTCCCGGCGCTGGACCACAAAGCAGTCCATGCATTGGTCTACGATATCATGAACGACAAACAGCGAAAGGATTTTGAAGAGTTCCTGGAGACGGACTTTTCGTTTGAGATCCCTGGTCTGGCTCGTTTCCGGGTGAATGCATTTAATCAGGAGCGTGGTGCTGCGGCCGTGTTTCGGACCATTCCCAGTGAGATTCGATCACTGGAAGATCTGGGGTGTCCGCAAATATTTACCGACATGTGTAATCACCCACGCGGCTTGGTGTTAGTGACGGGGCCAACGGGTTCCGGTAAGTCGACCACGCTGGCGGCGATGATTGACTACAAGAATACCAACGATCAGGCGCATATCCTGACTATTGAAGATCCTATCGAATTCGTACATCAAAGCAAGAAGAGCCTGATCAATCAGCGCGAGGTGCATCGTGATACCCATGGCTTTGATCAGGCGCTACGTTCGGCGTTGCGTGAAGACCCGGACGTGATTCTGGTGGGTGAGTTGCGAGATCTCGAAACCATTCGCCTGGCGCTGACCGCAGCGGAGACCGGACACTTGGTGTTTGGCACCTTGCATACCAGTTCTGCGGCGAAGACCATCGACCGAGTGATCGATGTGTTTCCTGCGGCCGAGAAGCAGATGATCCGTTCCATGCTGTCGGAATCATTACGCGCGGTAATCGCGCAGACCCTGCTCAAGCGTGTCGGCGGCGGTCGTGTCGCCGCATGGGAGATCATGATCGGTACGCCAGCGATTCGCAATCTGATTCGCGAGGACAAAGTGGCGCAGATGTATTCCTCAATCCAGACCGGCCAGGCTATCGGCATGCAGACACTGGATCAGCATCTTCTGGAGTTGGTTTCCAAGGGTACGATTAGTCGAGCCGATGCAAAGTCAAAGGCGGTTAACAAGGATTCGTTTCTGTGAGTGATGACAGCGTGACGATACGCAACAGAGGAGCCTGACATGGATTTTGGTGAACTGCTTAAGATGATGGTGGAGAAGCAGGGTTCTGACCTGTTTATCACGGTGTCGGTACCGCCGACCATGAAGGTTCATGGCCGTATGACGCCGATATCGAATACCTCACTCAGCATGAACGATGTCCGTTCGATTATGCACGTCATTATGACCGATGCGCAGAAAGAAGAGTTTAAAACGACCCATGAATGCAACTTCGCGATCGCACCCAAGGGCGTGGGGCGATTCCGTGTCAGCGCCTTTGTGCAACGAGATGCACCGGGTATGGTTTTGCGTCGTATCGAAACCAATATTCCAACCGTAGAGTCACTGCATCTTCCTGACATTATTCACGATCTCGCGATGACTAAGAGAGGCCTGATATTTTTTGTCGGCGCGACCGGAACCGGTAAGTCGACGTCGTTGGCGGCGATGATTAAGCATCGCAACCACAACAGTTCGGGTCATATTATCAGTATCGAAGATCCCATCGAGTTTATCCATCCACACGATGGTTGTATTGTCACGCAGCGGGAAGTCGGTATCGATACCGAGTCCTACGAAGTTGCATTAAAGAATACACTGCGTCAGGCGCCGGATGTGATTCTGATTGGTGAGGTGCGCGCCCGCGAGACGATGGATTATGCCATCGCATTTTCTGAAACTGGCCATCTGTGTTTATCGACCTTGCATGCGAACAACGCCAACCAGGCACTGGATCGTATGATTAACTTCTTCCCGGAAGAAAGACGTAGCCAGTTGTTGCTCGATCTGTCATTGAATCTTAAAGCGGTGGTGGCACAGCAGTTAGTGAGAACGCCGGATGGTAAGGGCCGGCGCGCGGTTGTCGAAGTTCTGATCAATACACCGCTGGTCAGTGATCTGATTCGCAAGGGTGAGGTGGCCGAGATTAAGGAGGTCATGAAACGATCAACCGAGCAGGGTATGCAGACCTTTGATCAGGCGCTGTTTAATCTATACAAGGAGGGCGGGATTACCTACGAGGATGCGATCCTGCATGCCGACTCCGAGAATGAAGTTCGTTTGATGATCAAGTTAGCTGAAAAGGGCGGAGTTGAGAAATACGATTCCCGCCTCAGTGGTATGTCGCTACAGGAAGAAGAACATTAAAAGACGACCGTCGCGGCGTTGAACACCGGCCCATCGACGCATACGCGTTTCATCGCGGAACCACTGTCGGTAACGATCTCCACTGTACAACCCGCACAACCACCTACGGCACAGGCCATAAACTCTTCCAGCGATACCTGACAGGGTAGCGACCATGTTTGCGCGAGTTGCGCGACGGCCTTGAGCATGGGGTGGGGGCCGCAGGCATAGATTGCTACTTCGGCACGCTGCTCGTCGTTGAGTGTTTCCAGCCAGGTGTTGGCGAGATCGGTGACGTAACCTTCATGACATCCCGGATAGCCTTGCAAGCTGGTCAGGCGTGAAGGAATCCCCCATTGTTCCAGTAATGGCATACAGGCGATGACACCATCCGGCATGCCGGGTACCAGGGTGCGCGATGGCTCGGCGGTAAACGGGAACGGCACCTCTGAGCCGAGGATGGCCAAGGGTTTCCAGTCTCCCGATTGCATCTCGCTGGCAATAAAGACCATCGGCGGGATACCGACACCGCCGCCGATCAACAGCGCGCGAGGTCGTTCTGGGTTGAGGGTAAACGGTGCGCCAATCGGCCCGATCATGCTTAGATTGTCGCCTACCTGACGCTGCGACAACTGCTGTGTGCCGAACCCGGTCGCCTTGTACAGCAGATCTACCCAGCCGGTGTTGGCATTGCTGCGCATGATCGAGAGCGGGCGGCGCATTTCCAACGAGTCGCTACAGCGGATATGCACGAAGCTCCCCGGTTTTGCGAGGGCAGCGATCTTGGGTGACTGCACTCGCATCACGAACTGGTCACCGGGAAAGGCGTCGTGCGATAGTACCCGGGCATCTTCGACCATCAGCGTATTGCGAGACTCAGCCCCCATGGGTGTAGACCAGATGCCCCGACAGCAGGGTGTGTGTCACCAGTCCAATCATTTCTTGGTTCAAAAACGGCGTATTGTGACCGCGGCTCAGCATGGTGTCCTCGTTGAGTTGCCAACGATAATCGGGGTCAAAGATACACACGTCGGCGCTGCTGCCCGGTGTCAGCGTGCCGAAAGACGAACCAATAATGCGTCCCGGTCCGCTGGTGAGTAAGGCGATGACGTCAGACAGGCCGAGTGTGTTGGACTGTTGTAGCCGCAATGCCAGCGGTAACAGGGTCTCCAGTGTGGATGCCCCCGGTTCGGTGGCGGGGAAGGGCGCCTCTTTGGCGTCGTTCTCATGCGGTTGATGATCGGAACAGATGGCAGCGATGGATCCATTGCACAGGCCCTGTCGCAACGCATCCCGATCTTCGCTGCTGCGTAATGGCGGCCTAAAGTGACAGTTGGAATCAAAGGTCGCGACATCCTCGTCGGTCAGGAAAAGCTGGTGCGCGCTGACATCGGCGCTAACCGGTAAGCCATCGAATTGCGCGCGTGCGACCATCTTGATCGCGTGCGCGGTGGATAAGCGGCAGAAATGTGCGCGTACGCCAGTGCAGGCGACCAGCGCAAGATCACGCGCGACCGCGACGGTTTCGGCGGCCTCCGGTATACCTGGTATGCCCAAGCGGGCGCTAACCGGCCCTTCGTGAACGGTGCCTGCATCGCGCAGCGATGGGTCTTCCGAGTGCAGGAATACCGTCAGATCATGGGTGGCGGCATACTCCATGCTGCGTCTTTGAACCAAGGTATTGAGCAAGGGTTGTAGTGCATTGCCGACTCCGACGCAGCCGGCGTCCTTGAGTGCGGCCATCTCACTGAGTTGGTCGCCCTGTAATCGATAGGTCAACGCGCCGATTGGAAGCACCCGCGCGTAGCCCGCTTTTCGCGCCTGATTCTGGATCAGATCCGCAACCGCGGGGGTATCAATAACGGGTAGGGTATCGGGTGGACAGCACAAGGTGGTGATGCCCGAGCGGGCAGCAGCTCGGGTCTCGCTGGCGATGGTGCCCTTGTGCTCCTGTCCCGGTTCGCGCAGGCGCGCACTCAAATCGATGAAACCGGGGCAAACGATTTTGTTGCTCGCATCGATCTCAGTGTCGGCGCTAAAGCCATCGGGCGCGGTGTTTAAGCTAACGATCTTGCCGTCGGCGATATACAGGTCGCCCGGCGCATCGACACCAGACGCCGGGTCGATGATGTGTCCATGGTGTATGTGGATGCGCTCGTGAGTCATGGGTTGCCCCCAGCCGCGCGCATTGCCATCGACATCACCGCCATGCGTACCGCAATTCCGTGGGTAACCTGTTCGAGAATGACAGACCGCGGTCCATCGGCAACCTGAGTATCCATCTCGACGCCACGATTGATCGGCCCCGGATGCATCACGGTCACGTCTGATTTAGCGTGCGCGAGCTTGTCCTCGGTGAGTCCGTACAGTTGGAAATACTCATGCTCGCTCGGCAACAGCGCACCGCGCATGCGTTCGCGCTGTAGCCTTAGCATGATGATGACATCCGCATCGCGAATACCATCGAGCAAATTGTGAGAGGTTTCAACATTCAGTTGGCTGACGTCGGACGGTAACAGGGTTTTTGGTCCGACGATCCGAACCTGTTTAACGCCGAGGGTATTGAGCGCCTGAATTTGTGAGCGCGCGACCCGAGAATGCAGGATATCGCCGACAATGGCGACGGTTAGATTGTCGAAACTGCCTTTCACGCGTCGAATGGTAAACATGTCCAGCATGGCTTGAGTGGGGTGGGCATGGTGGCCATCGCCGGCATTAATGACGCTGACATCCTTGGCTGCGTGGCGGGCAATGAAATGTGCAGCGCCGCTGTCTGGGTGACGTACGACAAACATGTCGCAGTGCATTGCCTCCAGGTTGCGCAGGGTATCCAGCAGGGTTTCTCCCTTGCTTGTCGCAGAGGTGCGGGCACTGATATTCAGTACGTCTGCCGACAGGCGTTTGGCGGCCAGTTCAAACGTGGTACGTGTACGCGTGCTGGATTCAAAAAACAGGTTGACGATGGTTCGTCCGCGTAACAGGGGTACTTTCTTTACGCTTTGCTCGGTCACTCCAGAGAAGGACTCGGCGGCATCCAAAATTTCAGTGAGTAACTCTCGACTGAGCCCGTCGATTGTCAGGAAGTGTCGCAGACGCCCGTTGTGATCAACTTGCAGACTGCCGGAACTGATTGTTTGGTCGACGCGATACATGAATATTCCGGGCTAGGTGTCCTCCAAAATTGATTCACTCAGAGACAAGGGTTCGGGTCCGGTCAGTTTGATATGACAATTCGGAGCCAGTGTGATCGCGTGACCAGAGACATCGGCAGCCATCGGTAGTTCACGGCCATCCCGGTCAATCAGTGCGGCCAACAATACGGAGGCCGGGCGACCAAAGTCAAAGATCTCGTTCAGCGCGGCGCGGATGGTGCGCCCTGTATACAGTACGTCATCGACCAGAATGATATGGCGCCCATCAATCGAAGCAGGAAGGTTTGATGGTTTTACCTGAGGGTTCATACCAATTTTGGTGAAGTCGTCGCGGTAGAAGGAGATGTCGAGTGTGCCAAGTGGGTCGTCGATGTTCAGTAGTGCATGTAGGCGTGAGGCAACCCAGACACCACCGGTATGAATGCCAATCATCACGGGATTGTCGATCGAACGTGTAACCAGCAGGTCACGCAACTCATCTGCCATGCTGGCGATCAGATTGTCGACGTTAATATGTTCAGGCATGTGGCGTAATCAGCGGGTTTCAAACCAAGTATGCAAAATGATGCGAGCAGCTTCGGCGTCTATGTGTTTGCGGATTGTATCAGGTCGCTGGCCCTGATCTATCATTTCTCGCCACGCCTCGCGGCTACTGAGTCGCTCGTCAACTGTTTCTACTGGAATACGGTGTCGGCCCTCGAGGCGGCGTCCAAAGCGACGTGCCTCCTCGGTTATCGTTTGCTCGCTGTCATCCATATTGAACGGCAGGCCGACGATCAGTCGCTGTGGCTGCCATTCGTTGACCAGTCGTTGGATGTGGTCCCAGTCGGGTTTGCCGCCGCGATTGGCAACCGTGTCCAAGCCACGTGCATCCAGAGTGAGGGTTTGGCCAATAGCGACGCCAATGCGCTTGCGACCGTAGTCAAAGCCCATCACTGTCTCCATTGCATTCGTATCAGGCGTGACCGGTGTCTCCAGAGATCAGGTTTAGATCAACCCCGAGCAGCGCCGCCGCGGCTTCCCAGCGTTTATCAAAGTCGGTGTTATAGACGATATCCAGATTGCCGGGACCACTCAGCCAGGTATTGCTGGCGATTTCCTGTTCCAACTGTCCCGCGGTCCATCCGGCATACCCGAGTGCGATCAGGGAACTGCTTGGACCTTCTCCGGCGGCGATCGCGGCGAGTATGTCACGTGAGGTGGTAATGCCGACGTTATCGGTGATTTTCATGGTCGATTCCCAGTCCTGGAATGGGCTGTGGAGCACAAATCCGCGGTCCGGCTGTACTGGCCCACCATGATAAATTGCGGTGCTGCCATACTCGTTGTCTTCGCAACCGAGTGACATGTGATCGAGGATTTCACTCAGGGTCAGGTCGCTGGGTCGATTGATGACAATCCCCATCGCACCATCATCGGTGTGTTCGCAAATATAGGTAACGGTGCGAGAGAAATTAGGATCCTGCAACGAAGGCATCGCGATCAGGAAGTGGTTCGCCAGAGAATCGGCCATGCGTGTAGTATCCGTAGATAGCGCCGCATAGGCAAGCTTTTAATTGGTTGTTGGTGAAATCCTAACGCCCTGACATACGCTTGCCATCCATGAACTGCCAGGTGCGGATGACATGAAGTACATCGGTATCACGACGAATGTCGGCCGGGAACGGAGCGAACGGTCCCGCGAGTCGAACAATTCGGATGGCCGCATTATCCAGTATCTCAGCCCCCGAACTTTTGATTAACTGAATGTCGATAATGGAGCCATCCGGGTTCAGGCTAACGTCCAATAGCAGATGGCCATTGATGTTTTGACGGCGGGCCTCGTCGGGATAGTTCATGTTGCCGACACGCTCAACCTTTTGTCGCCACGCCTCCATGTAGTTGGCGTATTTGAATTCCTGAGTGCTGGCGTTGATATGGGTATGGCGTGGGCGTTTACCGTGGCCACTGATCTCCGTGGCATCGTCTGCATTCAACTGCGATAACGCGGCGCCCGAACGAATCAGCTCGGCCACGGAGGGAGTGGGCGTGTCCAGCATTTCAGGCTTGCGCGTAGCGCTTGCTATGCTGTCAGGGCTGTCGCGCGGTATCACCAGTCGAGTGCGCTGATGTGAGGGTGAACTGGGTGTGGGTTGTGGTGCTTGCGTCGCGTTGTCGTCGGCACGCGATCGATCTGCCGGTGTGCTGCGTGGTGCCCGGGGTATTTCGGCGTGGTCGAAGTCACTGCCACCGTCAAGATTGGCTTGGGCATAAAAATCGGCGTTGGTGGGCGCCTGATCACTTTTCTGGTGAACCAGAATGATGTCGAGCGAACGTTCGCTCGTGGCTGGCAGTTCGGGAGCAGGCAGGTCGAAACTGATTCCGAGAATGACCAGCGCGTGTAATGCGACGGCGATGACTAGTGTCAGTCCGAGTCGATCCTCTTGCTCAATGGGTATGGCGTAGTTGTAGGTGCCAATCATAGAGGATCATTGTGCATAAGCTGGAGTCGATTTTTCATATCCTCGGTCATGTACCTTTGTCCGTGCCGATCAACCAGCAGTACATAGCGAATCCCCATTTTTTTAGCGATGTCGCGCCAGCGCTGGGGGCCCGCGACAAACAGCGCGGTGGCGGCGGCATCGGCGGTGGCACCATCGCCATGAATCACGGTCACGGAGGCGGTTTCCGTTGCGGGGAAGCCAGTTCTCGGGTCAATGATGTGGTGGTAGGTCTTGGCGTGATCGGTGTAGCGGCGCTCGTAATCACCCGATGTAAACACCGCCTCACCATCAAATACGTCGACGGTTGCCAACACACCATCGCCGTTGTAGTTACGAATACCGACGCGCCAGTGTCGGCCACCATGTTGTCCGATGACCCGTACGTCGCCACCGGCATTAATAATGGCGTTGTGGATACCCATGTCGCGCAGTTCCTGCAAAGCAAGGTCCACGCCATAGCCCTTGGCATACCCGCCCATGTCGATCTGCACCATTGGATTGACACATCGTAGGCTGAAGCCGTCGATGTGTATGTCTTGCATCGATGGTTGGTGTTGCGCAAGATCGCGAATGACGCCCGCATCGGGCGGTACGGAATTTTCCGGGTCATCACGATGAAACCCCCAGGCGGCGATCAGCTTGCCGATCGCCGGGTTGAACAAACCGTCACTGCTTAGTTCCAACTGTTGGCCGAGTTTGATGACGGGGAGCAGCGACGGGCTGACCGTGAAGGAGACACCGGTAGCCAACAGTTCGTTGGTTCGGCTGAGGTTGCCCGGACGCCACGGATGCCATGACTTGTGCATGTACTCAAAACTTTTAATCAGCTTGCGGCGGGCATCAATAGCTTTGTGTGGATTTACATCGGACAGAACCAAATCGATAGTGGTTCCAAAGGCGAGGATGGTGCTTTTATGCAGGCGTGGTTCTTGGCTACAGCCGCACAATACAAATACGACAAGCAGGGCCACTATCCATTTCGGTTGGCGCAGTCCTGTCAGCATGGTCGTGTCACAGGTGTGATTCAAGGCAGCTTATGAACTGATCGCAGATGTCGATATCGAACTGTTTTTCGATTTCGCGCACGCCGGTTGGGCTGGTGACATTGATCTCGGTGAGATAATCGCCGATGACATCGATGCCGACGAACAATAATCCCTGTTCCTTAAGAGCAGGACCGATCTCGGCGCAAATCCAACGATCACGCGCCGATAGTTCGATGCCTTTTCCCTGTCCACCCGCCGCGAGGTTGGCGCGCGTTTCGCCCTCCGCCGGGATGCGAGCCAAGGCGTAGGGGATCGGTTCTCCATCAATCAGGATGATGCGCTTGTCGCCATGGATAATCTCAGGGATATAGCGCTGCGCCATGATTTGTTTGTGGCCATGTTGAGTTAGTGTTTCCAGAATAACCGCAAGATTGGCATCGTTGGTCTGGACGCGAAAAATGGAAGCGCCTCCCATGCCATCAAGCGGTTTTACGATGACGTCCTTGTGTTCGTGAATGAACTCAATCAGGAGTTCGTTGTTGGCCGCGACCAGAGACTCGGGACAACACTGAGGAAACCAGGCGGTATACACTTTTTCATTACAGTCGCGCAATGCCTCCGGGTCGTTTGCAACCAGCGTGCCCTGTTGTTGCGCAAGTTCAAGAATATACGTTGAGTATATGTAGTCGATATCGAATGGGGGATCTTTGCGCATCAACACGATATCTATATCAGCGAGTGGGGTACTGATGGACTCGCCGAGTGTGAACCAGTCGGATAGATCATCATGGACGTTTAGTGCTTGCATCCGCGCCCAGGCAACACCATCGCGAACGTGTAGGTCATTTTGCCGGATGTAATACAGCTTCCAGCCACGTTGTTGCGCGGATAGCAGCATCGCAAGCGTGGTGTCTTTTGCGGGATGGATGTCCGCAATTGGATCCATTACGACGCCAAGACTAACACCCATAAGTCGGCCAAAACTCCTTTAGGGCTTTTCTTCGAAGGCGATCTCGCGTGCCGCCGCGAGTAAAGCCAGTCGAGCAATGACGCCGTAGGCGTAGAAGCGATTGGGTTCGGCATCAGGTGCCCGTGTCTTGTCGGGTTGGATACAAGATTTCGCGAAGGCTAATGGCTCGAAATGCATACCCGGTGCGTTCAGGTTTTCGTCAGTACGGCGGTCGGTATGCACTCGATAGAAGCCGCCAACAACTGAGTTGTCTATCATGTAAATCACGGGTTCGGCGATGGAAGAATTTCCGCCCCAGGTTTCAAAGGTGTATACGCCTTCCTGCATGATAGTGCGTGTTACGGCCCCACCTTCTTTCGCGTAGGACATCTTGGTGCGCTGTTTCCGGTTGAGCGACAACACCTCGTCTGCGCTACGCACCGTCATAACACCCATTCCATAGGTGCCTGCATCGGCTTTGACGATCACAAACGGGGGTTGATCGATCCCGTATTCATTGTATTTTTTCTGAATGTTATCAATCAGTGCCTCAACATTGCGGGCAAGACAATCTTCGCCTTCACGTTTCATGAAATTGATTTCACCACACTCGCGGAACAGCGGGTCAATAAGCCATGGGTCAATATCGATCTGGGTGGCAAATTCGCCAGCGATTTTTCGATACATCGCAAAGTGTTGGGATTTGAGCCGATCACTCCAGCCGAGCGACAGGGGTGGTGCCAGCGTTTGCTTAAGTCCTTCAAGAATCGGGGGGCGTCCGGCGGACAAGTCATTGTTGAGCAGGATAAGACAGGGTGTTAGTCCGCCGATCGATATCTTGTCTGCCTCCCGTGTGATCGGGTGCAGGGTGATGGAGCGACCACGGTCGCTGGTAATCTCGGTGGGCACGGTGATATCGGGATTTAGCGAGCCGATGCGGACGTCAAAGCCGGCATGATTGAGTATTTCGGCAAGCGTCGCCAGACTTTCGATATACGATACATTACGGGTGTGATTTTCGGGGATAAGAGCAATACCGGTGGCCTTGGGACACACTCGTTCCACGGCCGACTGGGCCGCTTGCACGCACAGCGGCATAAAATCATTGTTCAGGTTATTGAATCCGGCGGGAAACAGATTGGTATCAACCGGGGCGAGTTTGAAACCCGCGTTGCGCAGATCAACCGATCCATAAAACGGTGCGGGGGTGCTCAGCCATTGACGTCGCAGCCATGCCTCAATTGGGCCTTGCTTGTCGAGCAGAACCGATTCCAGAGCCAACAGGGGTCCGGACAAGGCGGTGGTCAGGTGGGGCACGGTGCTTAGGTGTTCTACGGCCATAGGGTCTATCGGTGATCTCAACCGATCCTCGGGGCTGTATAAGATAGCGCTAACATACCACAATTCTGGCTTTGCTGTCCCCTTTGCCTTGGTTTAAGCCGTACCGAGATGGCGAGATGGGTTGACCGGCACCGACCGGGGCCAGACTCCGCAGGGCTTTGACCCCATCGAAGCCTAGGACAAATCGCCCCAGCGTGTTTGTAGTACCGCGATTGCGGCGAGTCCGGCGGTTTCGGTGCGTAATATTCTGGGGCCGAGTTGTAGGCCGGTACAACCAAGGTCGTAGGCTTGTGTGAGCTCGTGTTCGCTGAACCCGCCTTCGGGTCCGATGAGTAGGTCGATACCTTGTTCGGGTTGTTTCAGGTCGCTTAATTGGTTTGTTGCGGTTGGATCCAGTAGTAGAAGGGCGCGATGTTGGTGGCTGTTGATGTGGTCTTCAAGCGACTGGGGGCGGTGTACTGGCGGTAAACTATTACGACCACTTTGCTCGCAGGCGCTGATGACGATGCCGCGCCAGTGTTGCAGCTTTTTGTCGCTGCGCTCGGCATTGAGTCGTGTGACTGAGTGGTCGCATTGAATCGGATGGATAGAGTGAACCCCGAGTTCGGTGGCTTTCTGCATCACCATATCCATGCGTTCGCCACGACAGATCCCTTGTATCAGCCCGATGTCGAGGGGCGATTCGGCGTCTACTGAGTGGTGGGTGTGGCATTCGACTAGGCAGTGGCGTTTGGATATTTCGGTCAGGGTGCCGTGATACTCGCCGCCTTCGCCGTTGAACAGGATCAGGGCGTCACCAGCGCGCATGCGCAGTACGCGTTGGATATGTCCGCTGGCGCGTTGATCCAGTTGCACCACCTCACCTTCCTTCAGGCTTGCGGCATGATATACGCGTGACAGAGACATGCTTTAGTTAGTCGCGGTAGCGAGTTCCAGACCTTGCCAGACGACTTCGGCAATGATCTCGATTTGTTCGGGTGCCATCACATAGGGGGGCATGAAGTAGATCACATCACCGATGGGTTGCAGTAACACGCCTTGTTTTAGTGCGTATTCGAAGATGCGATGGCCGCGCCGTTGTTCTGTGGGATACGGGGTATTGCTGACATTATCCTCGACCACTTCGATGGCCAGTAGCATGCCGGTCTGGCGTACTTCGCCAATATTTGGATGGTCGTTAAACGGTTGAGTTACCTCGGTCAGGCGGTTAACCAATTCCTGGTTGGTTTGCAGGACGTTGTCTTCGGCAAAGATATCGAGGGTTGCGAGGGCGGCACTGCAGGCCAATGCGTTGCCGCTGTCGCGGTTAGGGTGTGCGAGCGTGAAGGGTTCTTCCTTTGCAGTGAATATACCTTGATAGATCGAGTCATTGCCCAGTACTGCGGATACCGAGGCGTAGCCACCGCCGAGTCCGTTGCACAGACATAGGAGGTCAGGGGATATCTCGGCGTGTTCGCAGGCAAACATCTTGCCGGTGCGCCCCAGTCCCATGGTGGTGTCATCGATGATCAAGTGCACGTCATGGCGGTTGCAGGCTTCGCGCAGCAGGGTCATGTAGATGGGATCGTACATACGTATTCCTGCGCCGAACTGCACCAGTGGTTCGATGATCACGGCGGCAATCTCGCTGTGTTCGCGTGCGAGTAATTCATCCATCGGCAGGAACTGTCGGCGTGCCCAGGTTTCATGTGATTCTGAAACGTCGCATAAGAAGGCATCCGGGGATGGGACGTAGAGCATCTCTGGACTCATTGGGTCGAGACCGCGTGTCGGAAAGCTGCGTTCCATGGTGACGAACTTCTGTTTTTTCGGCTGCCCACTTTTGACCCAGAAGTTGGCGCTGATGCGTAGCGCCGCGACAATGGCGGAGGCGCGATTGTCTGATAGTCGGCAGTGGTTAAGGCCTTCTGGGGCGAGCGCGCAAAGACGCTCGGCTAACTCTATGGCTGGCGCATGCGACAGGCTGGTAAACGGTATTTGTTGCAGTGTCGATAGGGATGATTGTACGGCGGCGGCCAGACGTGGATTGGAGTGCCCAAACAGGTTGATGCCACCGCAACTGATGGCGTCCACATAGCGGCGGCCTTCGAAGTCTTCCAGCCATACCCCTTCGGCGCTGCGTATGGGGATGGGCGGCAAGGTATCGTATCCGCGCGCGCGTGCACCGGGATGCCACAGCGAGGCGAGATCGCGTTTAATCAGATTGGATTTGGACATAGTCAGATCCAACAGAGTTCTAGTCGCTGAGTGAGAGGTTATCCCAGATTTTGATCGAAGCTGAGGCTTGATTCAAGGTGTAAAAATGCAAGCCCGGCGCGCCTCCGTCAAGCAGTTGACGACACATCTCTGTGACAACGTCGATGCCAAAGGCCTTTAATGAGTCCATGTCATCACCGAAGTCAGCCAAACGTTTGCGCAACCAACGCGGAATCTCCGCGCCACACATTTCAGAAAAGCGGGCCAGTTGCACATAGTTAGTGATGGGCATAATGCCAGGAATGATGGGTATATCGACACCTTGATCGCGACAACCATCAACAAACCGAAAGTAGGCGTCGGCATTGTAAAAGTATTGGGTGATGGCACTGTTTGCGCCGGCATCAATTTTACGCTTGAAGTTGATCAAATCATCGCGCGCCGAATTGGCCTGCGGGTGAATCTCGGGATAGGCTGCGACTTCTATGTGGAAGTGATCGCCAGTCGTTTCGCGGATATAAGAGACCAGTTCATTAGCGTAGCGAAACTCACCAACCACAACCGTACCGGATGGAATATCACCGCGAAGCGCAACCAATCGCTGTATGCCTTTGTCATGATAGCCTTGAAGCATGCCTGCAATATTGTCGCGAGTGGAGTCTATGCACGACAGATGCGGCGCTGCATCGATGCTGGTTTCTTCCTGAATGTCGACAACGGTTTCAAAGGTGCGGTCGCGGGTACTGCCGCCGGCACCAAAGGTACACGAAAAATATTCAGGCTTTAATTTAGCAAGTTTGGCCCGCGTCGCCTTGAGATTATCGACACCTTTGTCAGTCTTGGGGGGGAAGAACTCAAAGCTGTAGGTACGATCGGCGTTGGTCATTTCGCGATCCCGATAAGAGAAAGGAAACCTGGATCACTGCTGTGATCCAGGTTGTACAAGAAGGTAATCCTAGTAACGATAGTGTTCTGGCTTGAATGGGCCGTCAAGCGGCAGACCGAGATAGTCGGCTTGTTGCTTGGTCAGGGTGGTTAGATTGGCGCCAATCTTGGCCAAGTGCAGTCGCGCGACCTTTTCATCCAGCTGCTTTGGCAGCACGTACACTTCATTGTTGTAGTTGTCAGAGTTCTGCCACAGTTCGATCTGTGCGAGCACCTGATTGGTGAATGAGTTGGACATCACAAAGCTTGGGTGGCCGGTTCCACAACCCAGATTTACCAGACGTCCTTCAGCGAGGATGATCAGTCGTTTGCCATCAGGAAAAATGACATGATCAACCTGTGGTTTGATGTTTTCCCAAGTGTATTGACGTACCGAAGCGATATCGATCTCAGAGTCAAAGTGACCGATGTTGCAGACAATGGCCTGGTTGGGCATGTTCTGCATGTGATCGTGGGTGATTACGTTGACGTTACCGGTTGTGGTGACGAAGATGTTACCGTCTTTACAGGCGTCATCCATCTGCACAACGCGGTAGCCTTCCATTGCTGCCTGTAATGCACAGATTGGGTCAATTTCGGTTACCCATACAGTAGCACCAAGGCCGCGCAGTGACTGCGCACAACCCTTGCCCACATCTCCGTAACCGAGTACCACGGCGATCTTGCCGGCGATCATCACGTCGGTGGCACGCTTGATGCCATCAACCAGAGATTCGCGACAGCCGTACAGGTTATCGAATTTGGATTTGGTTACTGAGTCGTTGACGTTGATGGCGGGGGTTTTAAGTTCACCTTTTTCAACCATCTCGTACAGGCGGTGAACGCCCGTCGTGGTTTCCTCAGACAGACCCATCACGTCTTCAAGCAGTTCAGGAAACTTCTCATGCATCATGATGGTCAAATCGCCACCGTCATCCAGAATCATGTTGGGGCGCCAGCCATCGGGGCCAAGAATGGTCTGTTCAATACACCACTCGGCTTCTTCTTCGGTTTCGCCTTTCCATGCGAATACAGGAATGCCTTGGTCGGCAATGGAGGCTGCGGCGTGATCCTGAGTCGAGAAGATATTACAGGACGACCAGCGTACTTCGGCACCCAGAGCGATCAACGACTCAATCAGTACCGCGGTCTGAATAGTCATGTGCAAGCAACCCGCGATGCGTGCGCCCTTGAGCGGTTGTTCCTTGCCGTACTCTTCGCGAATACTCATCAGGCCCGGCATTTCAGTCTCTGCAATACGGGTTTCCTTGTGGCCCCACTCGGCGAGCGAGATATCAGCTACTTTGTAGTCAGGATCCAGATTTTCGGCAGTTTGGGAACTCATTACGGTGTACTCCTAAATAAATTATTTATATTCGCTGTGATTAACCGGCTTTTAGAATGCCCGCGGACTCCCTGAGGATGTCGGCCTTGTCGGTACGCTCCCAGGTGAAATTTTCCTCTTCTCGACCAAAGTGGCCATAGGCCGCCGTTGCCTTATAGATGGGACGAAGTAGATCCAGCATGGCAATCAGGCCTTTGGGGCGGAGGTCGAAATGCTCGTTGATCAGGTCAATGAAGCGATCGTCGTCGATCTTGCCGGTACCGAAGGTATCAACTGATATCGACGTAGGTTCCGCTACGCCAATGGCGTAAGAGACCTGAACTTCACAGCGTTCGGCCAGACCAGCAGCGACGATATTTTTTGCCACATAACGGGCGGCGTAAGCGGCTGATCGATCAACCTTGGAGGGATCCTTGCCGGAAAACGCACCGCCACCGTGTCGGCCCATGCCGCCGTAGGTATCAACAATAATCTTGCGGCCAGTGAGGCCGGCATCACCCATTGGGCCGCCGATAACAAACAGGCCGGTCGGGTTGATGTGGTATTTGGTGCTGCTGCTGAGCCACTCGGCCGGTAATACGGGTTTGATGACTTCCTCCATCACGGCCTCGTGCAGATCTTTTTGGCTAATGTCGGGGCTATGCTGAGTGGACAGCACCACGGCGTCGATACCGACCGGTTTGTGATTCTCATAACGGAAGGTGATCTGACTCTTCGCGTCCGGGCGCAGCCAAGGAAGTGTGCCGGATTTGCGCACGTCGGCCTGACGTTTGACCAGACGATGTGAATAGGTGATTGGAGCTGGCATCAGCACGTCCGTTTCGTTGGACGCATAACCGAACATCAGACCCTGGTCGCCCGCGCCTTGTTCGTGATCGGCGGAATCATCGACCCCCTGTGAGATATCGGGCGACTGTTTGCCAATGCCGGTGACGACCGCGCAAGATTCCCAGTCGAAGCCCATTTCGGAGCTGTTGTAACCGATCTCCCTAACGGTGTCGCGGGTCAGTTGCTCGATATCGACCCAGGCCTCAGTAGTTACCTCGCCAGCGAGCATCACCATGCCGGTTTTGACCAGCGTTTCGACGGCCACGCGTGAGCGAGGGTCTTCCGCCAGCATTGCATCAAGTACCGCATCAGAAATCTGATCTGATACCTTGTCGGGGTGGCCTTCTGATACTGATTCGGAGGTAAAAATAAAGTCTTTTGCCATGGTAACTACCTGTTGTAATGGGGGGTTGTGGATTTAAATAATGCCTATGGTTGTGTAGCGGCGCATCGCTGACTCTTCTGTAGTTATTAGATGGGCCAGAAACAAATGCGGGGGGCTGCGCTTCCACTAGTAAACTAGGCATTATATCAGGGCGAAGTGGTTCGTAGCCAGCGCGGCCCTAGTAACAGAGCCTGAATTGGGCGAAGATAACGCCCAATTTGTATCGGGAGACAAGCAAAATGGTGAGTTTAGAGACCCCAATATGTGATTTTGACTGGGAGGCCCCTGATTTCGTACTACCGGGAATAGATGGACGCGATTGGTCGCGGGATCAATGCGGTGGAGAGCAGGGCTTGCTGGTCATGTTTATCTGCAATCATTGTCCCTACGTCAAGGCGGTGATGGATCGGATCGTGCGGGATACCGCGGAATTGAAGGGCCTGGGAATTGGCAGTGTGGCCATTATGTCGAATGATCCAACCCAGTATGAGGAAGATTCCTTCGAGAATATGCAGAAGGTCTCGGTTGAACTCGATTTTCCGTTTCCATACTTATTAGATAGTGATCAGTCGGTGGCCAAGGCCTATGGTGCGGTGTGCACTCCCGACTTTTTTGGCTTCAATGTCGATTCGGGTTTGCAGTACCGAGGGCGTCTGGACGCCAGTCGCAAGCAGGCAGCGGCCGTGGGCGTACGTCGCGATCTCTTTGAATCCATGGCAGAAGTTGCCCGCAGCGGCCGTGGACCAGCCGAGCAAATTCCGAGCATGGGCTGCTCAATAAAGTGGATCTGAGACCCGCGTCAGCGGTGATAATTATATGATCAGAAAGGAATTTTATGGCTATATGGGGTGGCCGCTCGGGCCCCTCGCTATTGCCCTGATAGCCCAAGTCAGGGACAATGGGCAGTTCCGTAAGAGGATGAGTCGGCGCCGTTAGGTCGTGTAGGCGCGATGCAGCGGACACGACGATCCGTCCTTCGTCACGAATGGTTACAGGTTTTTTCAGGTGGTTCTCACGGAGCTGCCGGAAAGTTTTTTTACTCAATATTTTGTGGAGAACCTCTTTATGTCCTCACGCAGAGATCTAGCGAATGCGATCCGTGCTTTGTCCATGGATGCCGTACAAAAAGCCAACTCGGGTCACCCGGGTGCACCTATGGGTATGGCCGATATCGCCGAGGTGCTGTGGAACAGTCACATGAAACACAGCCCATCCAACCCGGATTGGTCGGATCGTGATCGGTTTGTGTTGTCCAACGGTCATGGCTCCATGTTGATCTACTCGCTGTTACACCTGACCGGTTATGACTTGCCAATCGACGAGCTGAAAAACTTCCGTCAACTGCATTCCAAGACCCCGGGTCATCCAGAGTATGGCTATGCGCCGGGTATTGAAACCACCACCGGGCCTCTGGGTCAGGGCATCACCAACGCGGTGGGTATGGCCATTGCCGAGCGTTCATTGGCGGCCGAGTTTAATCGTGATGGTCACGACGTTGTTGATCACAACACCTATGTGTTTTTGGGCGACGGTTGTCTGATGGAAGGCATTTCACATGAAGCCTGTTCGTTGGCCGGCACCCTGGGTTTGGGCAAGTTGGTCGCGTTTTGGGATGACAACGGTATTTCTATCGATGGTCATGTCGAGGGTTGGTTTACTGATGACACACCCGCTCGGTTTGAAGCCTACGGTTGGCATGTGATTGCCGACGTTGACGGCCATGATTCAGATGCCATTAACAAAGCTGTCGACGCCGCCAAGGCGGTTACCGACAAGCCAACCATGATTTGCTGCAAGACCACGATTGGTTTCGGTTCGCCGAACAAAGCGGGCACACATAATTGTCATGGCGCACCTCTGGGTGATGATGAAATCGTATTGACGCGTAAAGCGCTGGGTTGGGAACACGGTTCTTTCGTGATTCCAGACGATATTTATGCCGGTTGGGATTGCAAGGAAAGCGGATCGGCGGCGGAAGCGGCCTGGAACGACAAGTTTGCAGCCTATAAGGGCGCACATCCAGAATTGGCTGCCGAGTACGAACGTCGCATGGCGGGTGATTTGCCAGCTGACTGGGCAGACAAGAGCGCTGCTTATATTGCCGAGTGTAATGACAAGGGCGAAACCAAGGCGACGCGTCAGGCATCGCTTGCTTCAATTCAAGCCTACGCCGGTACGTTACCGGAAATATTCGGTGGATCCGCTGATCTTGGTTGCTCCAATCTGACCGAATGGGATGGCTACAAACCCATGCGCGCTGATTCCGCAGACAGCAATTACATCAACTACGGTGTGCGTGAGTTTGCGATGTCTGCGATCATGAACGGTGTTTCACTACATGGTGGTTTGATTCCATTTGGTGCAACCTTCCTGATGTTTTCCGAGTATGCGCGTAATGCGTTGCGCATGGCGGCGCTGATGAAGATTCGTTCGATCTTTGTTTATACCCATGATTCAATTGGTCTGGGTGAAGATGGTCCAACCCATCAGGCAGTAGAGCAGATTCCTACCTTGCGCATGATTCCAAATATGTCGGTATGGCGTCCTTGCGACACCGTCGAAAGTGCGGTGTGTTGGCAGCAAGCCATAGAGAAAATGGACGGCCCGAGCTGTTTAATTTTTTCGCGTCAGGCATTGGACCATCAGGCACGTACCGATGCGCAGATCGCTGATATCGCCAAGGGTGGTTATGTCTTAAAAGACTGTGACGGCACGCCTGATGTGATTGTTATTGCGACCGGTTCGGAAGTGGGTATTGCAGTTGATGCCGCAGCGGCCAGCGGCAAGAAGGTGCGAGTCGTGTCGATGCCCTGTACGGCATCCTTTGATGCTCAGGACGCAGCGTATAAAGAATCGGTATTGCCATCAGCGGTTACTGCGCGCGTCGCAGTCGAAGCGGCAGTGACGGAAGCTTGGTACAAGTATGTTGGCCTCGGCGGCAAGGTGGTCGGTATCGATACCTTCGGTGAATCAGCCCCAGCTGGCGAACTGTTCAAGCACTTTGGTTTTACCGCTGAAAAAGTAGGTGAGGCAATCGACGCAGTTTCTGCGTGAGCTATTTTTAAGGGGTGCAGAGGTGCATCCCTTTTTCAATTTACTGGTTAGGTTTAGTTAAAAATTTAGGAGCAAAGTAATGACGATTAAAATTGGTATTAATGGCTTTGGCCGTATCGGTCGAATGGTCGCGCGTGCGGTTTACCAGGATTTTCCGGGCGTTGAAATCGTGGGTATTAACGACCTTCTGGATGCCGACTACCTAGCCTATATGCTGAAGTATGATTCGGTTCATGGTCGTTTTGTTAAGGACGTGAGTTCGGAAGAGGGCAGCATCATTATTGATGGAAAGAAGATCCGCCTGACCGCTGAGCGTGATCCTGCCGACCTCAAATGGGGTGATGTTGGCGCCGATATCGTCATCGACTGCACCGGTTTTTTCCTCACCGAGGAAGGTTGTCAGAAGCACATTGAAGCGGGCGCTGGCAAGGTTGTACAGAGTGCGCCGTCGAAAGACGGTACACCCATGTTTGTTTATGCTGTTAACCATGATAGCTACGACGGTCAGTCCATTGTTTCGGCGGCGTCTTGTACCACTAACTGCTTGGCTCCAATAGCCAAGGTTCTGAATGATAACTGGGGCCTGAAGCGCGGGTTGATGACGACGGTTCATGCGGCGACGGCTACCCAGAAGACGGTTGATGGCCCATCCGTGAAAGACTGGCGCGGTGGTCGCGGTATCCTCGAGAACGTTATCCCATCATCTACTGGCGCGGCCAAGGCTGTGGGCGTTGTGTTGCCTGAGTTGAATGGCAAACTGACGGGTATGGCGTTCCGTATTCCTTCTTCCGACGTATCCGTCGTTGACCTGACCGCCGAGTTGAACAAGCCTGCTTCTTATGAAGAAATTTGTGCGGCCATGAAGGAAGCGTCTGAAGGTTCGATGAAAGGCACTTTGGGTTACACCACTGATCTGGTTGTCTCAACCGATTTCCGTGGCTGCAGCCAGTCCTCAATCTTTGACGCTGGCGCTGGTATCGCCTTGGATCCTACCTTTGTTAAGGTCGTGTCCTGGTATGACAATGAGTATGGCTACACCTGCAACATGATGCGTTTCGTAGAACACATTGCCAAGTAAGCTGTTTGGTTAGGTTAAGCATCAGGAGATGTCAGCATGTCTGTTATCAAAATGAGTGATCTGGATCTGGCGGGTAAGCGCGTATTGATTCGCCAGGATCTTAATGTTCCGATCAAGGACGGCAAGGTTACGAGTGACAAGCGCATTCGCGCATCATTACCGACCATCGAGATGGCATCAAAGGCGGGCGCGAAGGTCATGCTGATGTCACATCTGGGGCGTCCAACCGAAGGTGAGTTCGCCGAAGAGTTTTCCTTGCAACCGGTTGCAACGCATCTGTCGGGTTTGTTCGGCAAGGAAGTGCGTCTGGTGCGCGACTGGCTCGATGGTGTCGGTGATATGAACGACGGCGATGTTGTGTTGTGTGAAAACGTTCGTTTTAACGCGGGCGAAAAGAACAACGCGGACGATCTTGCGCAAAAGATGGCGGGGCTGTGTGACGTCTATGTGATGGATGCCTTCGGTACCGCGCATCGCGCTCAGGCATCGACTCACGGTGTGGCCAAGTTTGCGCCCGTTGCGTGCGCCGGACCATTGTTGGCGGGTGAATTGGATGCCCTGGGTAAGGCGCTTGATCACCCCCGACGTCCGATGGCCGCAATCGTTGGTGGTTCCAAGGTATCCACCAAGCTAACCGTATTGGAGTCCCTGTCCGCTGTTGTCGACCAGTTGATCCCAGGTGGGGGTATTGCCAATACCTTTATCGCTGCAGCCGGGTTTAATGTCGGCAAATCACTATATGAAGAAGATCTGGTGCCAGAAGCCAAGCGTCTGATGGAAGATGCGAAAGCCAGGGGCAGAGAAATCCCGGTGCCAACGGACGTGGTCGTTGGCAAGGAATTTTCGGAGAGTGCAGAAGCCGTGGTAAAGAAAGTCGAGGACGTCGAGGATGATGACATGATTTTCGATATTGGTCCTGAGACGGCTGCGCGTTTTTCGGACATGATGAAATCGGCGGGAACCGTGGTTTGGAATGGACCGGTCGGCGTATTCGAATTCGACCAGTTTGGTGAAGGTACCCGCAAATTGGGTAATGCCATTGCCGAGTCAAGCGCATTCTCTATTGCCGGCGGTGGTGATACCTTGGCGGCCGTTGATAAGTACAATATTGCGGATCGGGTTTCCTATATTTCAACCGGAGGTGGTGCCTTTCTGGAGTTCCTGGAAGGCAAGAAGCTACCGGCGGTCGCTATTTTGGAAGAAAAGGCTAATTAGACGTGTTGCTGGTTAACGTACTGTTCGAACTCGAATTGGATTTATATGCGTAGACGCACAAAAATTGTCGCAACCCTCGGTCCTGCTACCGATGACCCCAAGGTTCTGGATGAGATTATTGCCGCCGGTGTTGATGTGGTGCGGGTTAACTTCTCGCACGGCACCGCAGATGATCACGAGCGACGCGCAGAAACGCTGCGCAATCGAGCTCGAGCCCACGGTCGTCAGATTGGGGTGCTGGTCGATCTTCAGGGTCCGAAGATCCGCATCCAGAAGTTTAAGGATGGATCGGTCGAGCTTGAAGAGGGCGCCACATTTTTTCTCGACCTGGATTGTGACCGGGACGCAGGCACGGTTGATCGAATTGGCATTTCCTACAGAGAGTTGGTCAACGACGTCAGTCGTGGCGATACCCTGCTGCTTGATGATGGTGCGATTGTTCTTTGGGTAGAAGATGTTAACGGCGGTGAAATCGAAACCCGGGTGGTTGTCGGTGGCAAGCTGTCTGACAACAAAGGCATTAACAAGCAGGGTGGCGGCTTGTCCGCAGAGGCATTGACGGATAAGGATCGCGAAGACATCAAGACTGCGGCCAAGATTAATGCCGATTATGTCGCGTTGTCTTTTCCCCGAAATGCCGAGGATGTGAATGAGTGTCGTCGCTTACTTCGTGAAGCCGGCGGCAATGGCGGTATTGTCGCCAAGATTGAACGCGCCGAGGCGCTAACCCGAATTGAGTCGATCATCGATGCCTCGGATGTGATCATGATTGCGCGTGGTGATTTAGGTGTTGAGATTGGTGATGCTGAATTGCCTGGAGTTCAGAAACGGTTAATCAAGCAGGCGCGAGAGCGTAATCGTTTGGTTATTACCGCGACGCAGATGATGCAGTCGATGGTCGAAAATCAGTTACCGACCCGAGCGGAGGTGTTTGACGTTGCCAACGCAGTGCTTGATGGTACCGATGCGGTGATGTTGTCTGCTGAGACTGCGACGGGTAAGTATCCGGTCAAGGTTGTCGAGGCGATGGATCGCGTTTGTCGTGGTGCAGAACAACAACGATCCGCCCGTATTTCCGATCATCGTGTGGACACGGTGTTTGAGCGTATCGATGAAGCAGTCGCCATGGCGACCATGTATTCGGCCAATCATCTTGGCGTAAAGGCGATTGCGTGTCTGACCGAGTCAGGCTCAACTCCGTTATGGATGTCGAGAATTAGTTCGGGTATTCCTATCTACGCGCTGACAAAGCATGTTTCAACTCGGCGTAAAGTTACGCTGTTTCGTGGTGTAGAGCCGGTTAGCTTTGATGTCAGTGTTGTAGACACGGTCCAAGCGAACCGGGAAGTGATTGATGAAATGCGACGCCGAGGAGCGGTACGCGACGGTGATTTAATTATCATCACCAAAGGTGACATGGATGGGGTGCAAGGTGGCACCAACGTCATGAAGATCGTGCGTATTGGAGACGAACTCTCTGAGTAACACGAATTATTTTTACCGGTTGAATCTGTGACGGGCTCAGCCGGCTATTTGATCGAAACTTTGTAGGTAATCACAGGAGGTCTGTTATGGCTCTTATTTCACTCCGTCAGTTGTTGGATCATGCTGCCGAACATCAGTATGGTATTCCAGCGTTTAACGTAAACAACATGGAGCAGATGCATTCTATTATGCGTGCTGCCCATGACACCGATAGTCCGGTGATCTGTCAGGCATCCGCGGGTGCACGTTCCTATGCAGGTGCGCCGTTTCTACGCCACCTAATTCTTGCCGCCATTGAAGAGTGGCCACATATTCCCGTGGTTATGCATCAAGATCACGGTACTTCGCCTGCGGTGAACCAACGTTCGATTCAGCTGGGCTTTTCCTCGGTGATGATGGATGGGTCATTGGAAGAAGATGGCAAGACCCCCGCAAGCTATGACTATAACGTGGAAGTGACTCGTCGTACGGTTGAAATGGCCCATGCCTGTGGCGTTTCGGTGGAAGGTGAGTTGGGTTGTCTCGGATCTCTGGAAACGGGTATGGCTGGCGAAGAGGATGGTATTGGCGCAGAGGGTGTTCTCAGTCATGACCAATTACTGACTGATCCTGAGGAGGCAGCGGACTTCGTTGCCAAAACTCAGTGTGATGCGCTGGCGATCGCGATTGGCACCAGTCACGGTGCTTACAAGTTCACGCGTCCGCCGACTGGCGACATTCTGGCGATTGACCGCATCAAGGAAATTCACGCACGTATTCCTGATACGCATCTGGTTATGCATGGGTCATCATCGGTTCCTCAGGAGTGGTTGGCCATCATCAACGAGTACGGTGGCGACATGGGTGAGACCTATGGTGTTCCGGTTGAGGAAATCGCAGAAGGCATCAAGAATGGTGTGCGCAAGGTTAATATCGATACCGATCTGCGTATGGCCTCTACTGGCGCCATCCGCAAGCACTTGAACGACAACAAGTCGAACTTCGATCCCCGCAAGTTTCTTCAGGCGGCGACCGATGGTATGTATGATATTTGTAAGGCGCGTTATGAGACGTTTGGCGCCGCTGGCCAAGCATCAAAAATCAGGCCCATCAATCTGGAAGACATGGTCGGACGCTACGACAGTGGCGAGCTGGATCCAAAGATCAGCTAGGATTGTTTGGCAATCGATTGAAGGGCGCCTCGGCGCCCTTTTTTTGTCTGGTTGATTTTGCGGCTCCGCCCAATGCTTCGAGGTCTAGGCCGATACTGTCCCGGGAGAAATCTATAAATAATGCTTTAATTTAATGGCTTAAAGGGTATTTTCCGGGTTTTCGGGGGGTATTTAAATAAGAATTGACAGGACAAGACTTCGGTCTATACTTAGTAAGATTGTTGGGAATACGATGTAGTTATGCGGCTATACCGCTATGAATCTGCGACAAATGCAGTTAGAATGCGTATTGTCCCTTATTACAGATAGTGTTAATGCCAGTGTTGATTCGTCAGGGAGCGGTTTCGAATGGGAAAGTTTAGTTTTTTACGAATAGCAACGGTGAGTTGCTGTATGTTGATGTCCAATGCTTGGGCATCGCAGTTCGTGCTTACGGTTAACAACGGCAGTGGCAGCAAGGTCTATGAAGAGGGTGCTACCCTTCATGTTTGGGCTTATCCGTATGAAAACGCGTCCAAGGCAACGATGACCGATGAGTTGCCTACGGTACCGATCGGTGGCGAAATCGACGAGACGATGGTGACCCGGGTTTTTGATCACTGGGAAGGTGATGTGGCCACCCTCGACGATATCACCTCAGTACATACTACGATGATGATGCCGGCTGCGGTAACGACCATCACCGCGATCTATCGCGATGTGCCACGCTGGCGCAATCCCCGAGTGATGTCATCCTTTCCACCCAACTATCATTCTGTGCTGTTCATGTTGCATGGCGGCGGCGGTTGTGCGACTTGTATGTTTTTGGGCACGACCGATCAGAACTTCATCAATGATGCGTTGTCATTGGGATATGCCGTAGTGGCGCTGGACAGTTGGGATCGCTTTACCGGTCAGTGGGATGACGGCCGCACCGTTGCCGATAATGCCGATATGCGACGCCTAGGTGAGGTCCGTCAGGATCTAATTAATCAGGGTCACATGCAAACCGACGATCCTATCTATATGCTCGGGGCATCCAACGGATCCTTGTTTGCTACATTATTTGATCAGGTTAACGCGGTTGATATGGGGTTTCCTGTGGTTGCGACCGCACTTGTGGTGGGCCCTGGTTATGATGACATGCTCGCTTCGACTGACGTTCCGACCATGTTCGTCCTCGCTGAAAATGACAGTTCACCGAACGGTGTGGGGCCAACGGCAGCGGCATTCCTCAATTATAACAACCTGTCAAACCGCGGAATTCCAACGGCGTTCTGGATTAGCCATCCGGCACCTGTGCATGCCCATCTGTGGTGGGGTGTTGAGGGCCTCAATCGCGCCGATTCGACCGCGATCTTTAATTCCCTGAATGACAATGCTTTCCTGGATGTAAGGGGTTACTTGATCGAGAACCCCAAGTGGTCGGGTTGGCAAGCCGTGATTCCGGTAAAATATGCTGACTTCATGCGACCGATTGAAGACTATATCTACGTCGCCTATGCCGAACATCGTTTTGTCGGTGATTTCAATAACAAGATTTTTCAGTTTTTTGCCGAGCATGCTCCCATCGTCCCACCTACCATCACGGGTCTCTCTGCCAGTTCGGGTGTCGTTGGCGATCTGATAACCATCTCAGGTGAGGCCTTTACCGGTACCAATGTGGTGTTTCTCGGCAGTACGGCGGCCTCGTTTGTGGTCATATCCGACACGCAGATTGACGTGACGGTGCCTGCGGGGGCTTCAACCAGTCGTTTCCGCGTCTTTACCGATGGGGGTAACGACCAGTCAGTGGTTTTTATGGTTAACTGACCCGCGCGGTTAATGCCAGATAGGCACTGATCGACCGTTTTCTTTCCTTTTTACCTGAACCCTCGCTGATTCTCGGAGTGGGGTCGGTTTTCATGCCGAAGGCGTGTCTGTTGCCCATATCACGCGGGATAGTGACGGTACCCCGTTTCTGCAGTCCTGTGGGCATCAGGGGGGTGGTAGTGACGAAGATCATCCAGATCGAGGCACCGCACCGGTTGAGCGCTTGAATCGGCCTTGCAGAAACGTCAGCATGCTGATGGCGGAGCATCTGGAAGACGCTGGCTCAAACGATCCGACTCAGCGTGTCGAAACCAGGCTAAATGATCCAAGAAAAATCGTCGATAATGCGCAGGACCAGTTTTCGGACCTGGGTGACAAAAAGGCAGTGTCACAGCAGAGTGTTGCCACTGCGGGCGAGGTCGATCTGTTCTAGAAAAGCCTAGTGCGTTTGCATTAGTCGAGTTTGCGCTTCCCGGTATTTACTCGCCGTATTTTGAATCACCTCACTGGGCAATTTCGGACCCGGAGCGGTTTTATCCCAGTCCAGCGTTTCCAGATAATCACGCACGTACTGCTTGTCGAAGCTGGGTGGGTTGGCGCCGGGTGCGTATTGATCTGCGGGCCAGAATCGCGATGAGTCCGGTGTAAGGACTTCATCAATCAGAACCAGTTGTCCATTCTCGTCCAGGCCAAATTCAAACTTGGTATCCGCAATGATAATGCCATGCCCGGCGGCATAGTCCCGCGCCTCGGTGTACAGTTTTAAACTGACGTCGCGCACCTGAGCCGCCATATCGGCACCGACCAGTTCGACGGTAGCGGCAAAGTCGATATTCGCATCGTGTTCACCCAGTTCCGCCTTGGTGGATGGTGTGTAGATCGGTTCAGGTAATGGGTCGGCGACCTGCATTCCCGTCGGCAACTGATGACCGCTGATTGCACCGGTGGCCTGATAATCCTTCCAGCCCGAGCCAACCAGATACCCGCGTACGATCGCTTCGATGGGCAGTGCCTTCAATCGCTTCACGATCATCGCGCGACCCGTTACCTGTGCGCGTTCTTTTTCATCCGGTAGTGCGCACTCAAGCGTGAGATTGGTGCGATGGTTTTTGACGATGCCAGCGGTTCGATCAAACCAAAAATTGGATACGGCGGTTAGCACCACACCCTTGCCTGGAATGGGTGTGGGCAGAATCACATCAAAGGCCGAGATCCGGTCAGTGGTGACGATCAACATCTCATGATCGTTCAGCGCGTACAGTTCACGTACCTTGCCCTTGGCGATCAGTGGCAGGGACGAGATATTGGATTCATAAAGAGTATCGGGTACAGCCATGATGAGCCTCCAGTGCGGGAGACAGAAATTTACCGCAACCAGCGGTTTTACGCAAAATCTCCGTCACCCTGACGGCAGTGGCGGATGGTAGACTAAGGGCTTTCAAACAACAGGTACGGTGACATGAGTTGGTGGGGCAAGGTTGTTGGCGGCACGCTGGGTTTCATGATGATGGGCCCATTAGGCGCTATTTTGGGCGCATCCATTGGCCATAATTTTGATCGTGGCTTGAATGGGTTGAATCAGGACCGTGGTTGGGGCGCAGGTCCCGGCGATCAAGAGCGAGTCCAAACCGCCTTTTTTACCGCGACATTCTCGGTTATCGGCGCGATTGCGAAGGCAGACGGACACGTTTCCAAGGAAGAGATCCGTTTGGTGCAATCAGTGATGCAGCAGATGGATCTGACGCCGGAGTTAAGCAAGGTCGCGATTAATCTGTTTAACCAGGGTAAACAATCGGGTTTTCCGCTGGAAGATATTCTCGAGCAATTTCGCCAGGAGACCCATCGACGCCGCAATCTGGTGCGGATGTTTATTGAGATTCAGATTCAGGCGGCCTATGCCGATGGCTCGATTCATCCCGCTGAACGCAAGATGTTGTTACACATCTGCGCGCGGTTGGGTTTTTCGGTACAGGAATACGAAAGCCTGGAAGCGATGATTGGCGCACAACGCCACTACGCGGGTGGGGTGTCTGCAGGCCCCTCGCTGGAAGATGCCTATGCGATGTTGAACATTGATGCAGAGGTATCGGACGCGGAGATGAAAAAGGCCTATCGACGTTTATTGAGCCAGCATCATCCCGACAAGCTGGTATCAAAGGGTCTGCCCGATGAAATGATTAAAATCGCGACGGAAAAGACCCACGAAATTCGGCGGGCTTATGAACAGATTTGCGAAGCGCGTGGCCTCAAACACTGAAGCCAAACCGACCACTGCTGGCAATGGCGACCACGGCCAGACCCAATATCAAATTCAGTCCGACCAGCTGCCGTATACGATTCAGCTTCTGTGCGGCATCGGCAAATGCCTCAGCCTTGACCAGTTGCGCCATGGGTTTGTATCCGGCGAAGAAGATATGCCCAAAAATCAGGATCATTACGATGCCAATGCCTTGCATGAGGTTGATATACAGAGGGAATTGAGTGACCCCGCCGTACATTTGCAATGCCATGGTATAGCCGCTGACCAGCAAGGTGAGAATGGATACCCAGACCCACGGGAAAAACTTGCCAAACACCCCGACCCACAGCGCGAGTCGTTGCGGTGGTTCCAACTGGCTGGCGGCAACCGGGCGTAGCGCCATATAAGCGAAAAACATACCGCCCACCCAAATGACAGCGGCAACGATATGGAACAGGATCGCGATGGACATGAGGGTTTCTCCTGCGATTATTTACGGACGACTTTTCCGGGTATGGTTTTGTGTAGCCATGAACGCGTGCGGATTAGCAGTTGTTCTTCGTGGTAATTAAAAAAATGATCGGCGCCGAGAATTTTCAGTTGCCGATAGTCCTTGTTGCCCGCCTTGCGTGCAGCGGTGGCGCGTGCGCGATGTGTGGATTGTACGCCAGGTAGGTCTTCGCTGCCGTAGATATCCAGCATTGGTATGTTGATTTTTTCAATCAAGCGCAGCGCATTGCGCTCACTGTGGGTTTCCCGTCCATTCAGTCCGATGGTAATCAGGGCCTTGATGCGATGCTCGGGACTCTCTGCCACAAAGAAGCTTCCCATTAGTGCACCCATGCTGTGTCCGATCAAGGCGATGTTACGGATACCCCGGGATTCAAGAAATTCGACGGCTGCGGTGATGCGTGTCGTCGCATCCTCAAACAGATCGAAATAGCCCTCGAATCCGTCGCTGCGATGGGCAACCGGCATTTGCACCGACAGGGTTGCCCAACCGTGTTTGGGCAGTGCCGAACGCAGTGGGTGAATCACGGTCGCCCAGTCAGGGTGTGCCCCCATGCCATGCAGCAAGATCACCCCACCTTGTGGCCGATCATTGTCGACCTCCGCAAAAATGGACAAAAATCGGGAATCACCATTTTTCAGCCATTCCGGGTCGCCGGTGACAATATTGTCCACCAATTCGTCGGCAAAGCGGGCTTCCCGCAGCAGATCCGGGGCAGCGGCCAGATTCGAGGCCGTCATTAAGCCTGGCAGTAGCGCAAAAATTGCACCTAAGCTTCTGTATTTCATAAATAAAACCTTATCTGCATTGCTACAATCCCTGTCTTTCGGGTAAAGTAACAGGTTTTCTGGCCCCCGATTTTACCCGGGCGGATTGTCGCCTTTAAGGAACCTAAGATTATGGCTAACGAACTGATTGCTCCCTCTATTTTATCCGCCGATTTCGCCCGTTTGGGAGAAGAGGTCGACAACGTGCTGGCCGCTGGCGCCGATGTCGTTCACTTTGATGTGATGGATAATCATTATGTACCTAATTTAACCATCGGTCCGTTGGTTTGTGACGCTTTGCGCAAACACGGCGTGACCGCCGATATCGATGTACACCTGATGGTCAAGCCGGTCGATCGTATCATTCCGGATTTTGCCGATGCCGGTGCTAGTTATATTACCTTCCATCCGGAGGCATCGGATCATATTGATCGTTCTCTTGCCTTGGTGCGCGAATGTGGTTGTAAGTCGGGTTTGGTATTCAACCCTGCCACCCCACTGAGTTATCTCGATTATGTTATGGACAAGGTGGATGTGATTCTACTGATGTCGGTGAATCCCGGTTTTGGTGGGCAGAGTTTTATCCCCTCGACGCTGGACAAGCTAAAGCAGGCGCGCCAGCGTATTGATGCCAGTGGTTTTGATATCCGTCTCGAAGTCGATGGCGGTGTCAAAATCGATAACATCGGTGAGATCAAGGCGGCGGGTGCGGATATGTTTGTCGCCGGGTCGGCCATTTTCAATACCGATGATTACAAGGCAACGATTGATGCCATGCGTGCTGAAATGGCGAAGGCCTGACGCCGATGTTGTCGAAGCCCGATATGGTTCTGATTGATGTCGATGGTACGCTGGTCGATAGTGTGCCGGATCTGGCTTATTGCGTTGATGAAATGATGAAGACGCTGGATATGGATGTCCGCGGTGAGAACAGTGTGCGTGACTGGGTCGGTAATGGTGTCGAACGGTTGGTGCGCCGAGCATTGGTTAACGCGCTGGACGGCGAACCCGATGAAGCCCTGTTTGCCAAGGCCTATCCGATTTTTCTTGAGTTGTATGCGGCAAATACCTCCAAGCGCAGCCTACTTTATCCGGGGGTGAAAGAAGGCTTGGACCAACTCAAAGCCTGCGGTTATGCGCTAGGTTGCGTGACCAACAAGGCGGCTCAGTTTACTGAACCATTGTTGGCGGATCTCGGTATCGCCGATTATTTCGAGATCATTATCAGCGGCGATACGCTGGCGAAAAAGAAGCCGGATCCATTGCCGTTGTTGCATGCCGCAGAGTTCTTTGCGGTTGATCCAACTCGGGCGATGATGATCGGTGACTCGGTGAGTGACGTGAAGGCAGCCCGGGCTGCCGGATTTAGCATCGCGTGTATGAGTTACGGCTATAATCATGGGGTGGACATACGCGACGCGAGTCCGGATGCGGTATTTGATCGCATGGACGAATTGAGTGCGTTGCTCGCATAAGCGATAACCAAGAGAATGAACAGTCGATTTCCTGCAGAAAGTTGGTGGCGATGAGCCAGTCCATCCGAGAAACCCCATTGTCTGTATGAAGCGACCACTATGACCCCAGAACAATTCGCAACACTTGCCACGCAAGGCTATAACCGAATCCCTGTTTTCAGGCAGGTTCTTGCCGATCTCGATACCCCGCTGAGTGCCTATCTCAAGCTTGCCGATGGCGCCTATACCTATTTGTTTGAGTCTGTTACCGGCGGTGAGAAGTGGGGGCGCTACTCGATTATTGGTTTGCCTTGTAAAACCGTTGTGCGCGTGAGCGGCGACCGGATCGAAGTCAGCGTCGATGACAATGTGACAGAAACCCATCAAACGGATGACCCACTGGGCTGGATAGAGGATTTTCAGGCACGCTATCGAGTCGCCGATGTGGCGGGTTTGCCACGATTTTTCGGTGGGTTGGTCGGGTACTTTGGCTACGATACGGTGCGCTATGTCGAACCCAAGCTGGGCGATTGTCCGAACCCGGATCCATTGGGCAATCCCGATATTTTGTTGATGTTGTCGGAAGAAGTGGTGGTGTTCGATAATCTCAGCGGGAAGTTGTTGGTGGTAGTGCTGGTCGATCCGAGTGCGGATCAAACGCTGGCTCAGGCGGACACCCGACTCGATGAGTTGGTGCAACAACTACGCTCGGGCGTCATTGAACCGAGCCCCGCCCACACCTTGAAAGCGGTCTCCGAAACGGATTTTATCTCTGGCTTTACCCGGGAGGGTTACGAGGCGGCGGTAGGTCGGATCAAAGACTACATCGTCGAGGGCGATGCAATGCAGGTGGTGTTGTCGCAGCGGCTGTCGATCCCGTTTCAGGCGCGCCCCTTGGATCTCTATCGTGCCTTGCGTACCTTGAATCCGTCGCCCTATATGTACCTGCTGGATCTGGGTGATTTTCAGGTCGTGGGTTCATCACCTGAGATTCTGGTGCATCTGGAAGATGGCATGATTACCGTGCGACCGATCGCCGGTACTCGACCGCGTGGCGAGTCGGAGGCGGCTGACCTTGCGCTCGAAAAAGACTTGTTGGCCGACCCCAAAGAGTTGGCTGAGCATCTCATGTTGATCGACCTGGGGCGCAACGACGTGGGTCGCGTGGCCAATACCGGGACGGTTGAATTGACGGAGAAAATGTTGGTTGAGCGTTATTCCCACGTGATGCATATCGTTTCCAATGTACGTGGCGAACTCAAGCCGGGGTTGTCGGCGGTGGATGCGTTGGCCGCAACCTTTCCTGCCGGAACCGTCAGTGGCGCACCCAAGGTCAGGGCCATGGAAATTATCGACGAGTTGGAACCGGTCAAGCGCGGTGTCTATTCCGGTGCGGTGGGCTATCTGTCCTGGTCTGGCAACATGGATACCGCCATCGCGATTCGTACCGCGGTTATCAAGGATGGCACCTTGCATATTCAGGCGGGTGCCGGGATTGTCGCGGACTCGGTCCCCCGTAATGAATGGGAAGAGACCATGAATAAGGGGCGTGCCATCTTCCGCGCGGTGGCGATGGCAGAAGCTGGAATAGGGGATGTGTGATGTTGTTGATGATCGATAACTACGACTCCTTCACCTATAACCTAGTGCAGTATTTTGGCGAACTGGGTACCGACGTTGAGGTGCAGCGCAATGATCAAATCAGCATTGCCGGGATCGAGGCGCTGAAGCCGGATCATCTGGTGATCTCCCCCGGCCCTTGCACGCCGAATGAGGCCGGGATTTCGGTGGATGCGATCAAGGCCTTTGCCGGCAAGATCCCGATACTGGGTGTCTGTTTGGGTCATCAAAGTATCGGGCAGGCCTTCGGTGGAAAAATTGTCCACGCGGGACGCATTATGCATGGCAAGACGTCCGCCATCGCGCATTCGGATACCGGTGTCTTTAGCGGGCTTGAACAACCGCTGGTGGCGACACGCTATCATTCGTTGGTGATCGAGAAGGAGAGTCTGCCGGATTGTCTCGAGATCACCGCGTGGACCGAAAATGAGGATGGCAGCATGGAAGAGATTATGGGTGTGCGTCACAGCAGTTTGCCGATAGAGGGCGTGCAGTTTCATCCTGAATCCATACTGACGCAACAGGGACATGAGTTATTGGCTAATTTTTTAAGGTTGACACTATGAGTATGGATTTACCCGCAGCCATTAAGGCGGTGACAGAACATCGAGACCTGTCGGCAGATGAAATGACGGCGGTGATGCAAACTATTATGACTGGTGAAGCGACGCCAGCGCAGATTGCTGGGTTTCTGGTCGGGCTTCGAATGAAAGGTGAGACCGTTGATGAGATTACCGCGGCGGCAGCGGTGATGCGGAGTTTGGCGCAAGGGGTTAGTGTTCAAGGCGACCATGTGGTGGACACGTGTGGTACGGGCGGTGATGCCTCGGGTACGTTTAATGTCTCCACCGCCAGCGCGTTTGTGGTGGCCGCCGCCGGTGGGCAGGTCGCCAAACACGGCAATCGCTCGATCTCTTCCAAGTCCGGCAGTGCGGACGTGCTGGAGGCGGCCGGCGTGAAACTCGACATAACACCGGATCAGGTCGCCAACTGTGTACGCGAACTGGGCGTCGGATTTATGTTTGCACCGATGCATCACAGCGCGATGAAATATGCCATCGGACCGCGGCGCGAGATGGCCGTGCGTACGATTTTTAATGTATTGGGGCCGCTGACCAATCCGGCCGGGGCGCCCAATCAAGTCTTGGGTGTGTTTTCAGCCGACTGGGTAGTGCCATTGGCCGAGGTGCTGGCACGACTGGGTAGTCATCATGTGATGGTTGTACACGGTGAAGATGGTATGGATGAGATTAGTGTCTGTGCGCCTACCCAAGTGGCTGAACTGCAAGACGGCAAGGTCACGACCTACACGATTTCACCCGATCAGTTCGGCATGGCATTAGCCCAACCGGTCGATATTTCGGTTGATGGGGCCGAGCAGAGTTTGGCGATGATCCGTTCGGTATTTTCCGGTGATGCGGGTTCGCCCCGGGATATTGTGCAGTTGAATGCAGGCGCGGCGATTTATGTTGCCGGTTTGGCTGATGACATGGCCGCTGGCGTGAACCGAGCAGGTGAGGTTATCGACTCGGGTGCAGCGGCCGCCAAGCTGGATGCACTGGTTCAGTTGACTCAGGTATGAGTGATACACCCGATATTCTAAAAAAAATTATCGATCGTAAGCGGGAGGAAATTTCGCAGCGCTCGAGTACCACCAGTATGAGTATGTTGGCGGAACAAGCATCGGCGGCATCGGCGCCACGTGGTTTTGTTGATGCGTTGAATGATTCGATAGCGGCTGGAAAATCAGGCGTTATCGCAGAGATAAAACGTGCATCTCCAAGCAAGGGTTTGTTACGCGAGGACTTTAACCCAGCTGCAATCGCTGCCAGCTATCAGGCGGGTGGCGCCAGTTGCGTGTCGGTGTTGACCGACAGGGACTTCTTTCAGGGGTCAGAAGACTATTTGCGTCAGGCGCGTGCCGCCTGTGACTTGCCGGTTATTCGTAAAGACTTCATCGTTGATCCATACCAGGTCTATGAGGCGCGGGCGATTGCGGCGGATTGTATCCTGTTAATTGTGTCAGCACTGGAGGATGAACAGATGCTCGCGCTTAATACCCTAGCGCACGAATTGGGGATGGATGTGCTGGTCGAGGTTCACGACGAGGCGGAGCTGGAGCGCGCGTTGCGTTTAAATAATCGCTTGATCGGAGTCAACAATCGTAATCTGCGAACGTTTGAAACCTCACTGGACACGACGCTGCGGATGCTTGATCAGATCCCGAAAGAGTGTACGGTGGTTACCGAAAGCGGCATTCATGAAGCGACTGATGTGGCGTTGATGCGTGAGCATCGTGTCAATGCCTTCTTGGTTGGCGAGGCATTTATGCGTGCGCCGGACCCCGGTGCGAAACTGGCTGAATTGTTTGCCTGATTAGCGGGTACCAAAGACCACGATGGTCTTGCCTTTTACCCAGATCAATTCTTCCTGCTCCAACGTTTTCAGTACGCGCCCCGCCATCTCTCGTGAACAGCCGACAATCCGGCCGATCTCCTGGCGTGTGATGCGAATCTGCATCCCATCGGGATGCGTCATTGCGTCGGGTTCCTTGGCTAGATCGAGCAAGGCCCCGGCGATACGACCGGTGACATCCAGAAACGCGAGGTTGGCGACCTTGCGGCTGGTTTGCATTAGACGCCGGCCTAGCTGCGCGCCGAGTGCGTACAATATATCGGCTTGCTGGTACTTGAGTGGGCCATCGAACATCTGCTGCAGACGCTGGTAACTGATTTCGGCGAGGGTACACTCGGTACGGGTGCGCACGGAGACGCCACGGTTCTCATTTTCCATATCAAAGAACAGACCGATTTCACCAATATACTCACCGGCGTTGAGATAGGTGAGAACCATTTCCCGACCCTCAGAGTCGTCGATCACCACCGCGACCGAACCCTCGACAATGTAGTACAGGGTATCGGCTGGATCGCCTGGGCGAATGATCTCGTTTTTCGATTTGTAACGTCGCTTGTGACAATGCGACAGAAACTGCTCCAAAAATGGATGGTCAGTGTGTTTTAGTGCGTTAAGAGCCATGGTTTGCCTCACGTATCGCCATTGCATGCGATCGACATCAGAGTATTAAGGGTGGTGTCAGATGGCTGGTGACCCCCCTGATGGTATTCCCCAGTCCTGCCAAGCTAGCGGCAAAAATAGTGGAAACTTGAGGCTAAACGTCGATGTGGTAGGCTGGGTTTCCGCGTGTTGCAGCGCTTAGTACGCTAGCATCGTCGCAATATTTAGCATGCATCAAGTTGTTGATAATTAATAGAATAAGGTTGAATTTCGGATGAAAGCACGAGTGAAGTGGGTGGGCGATGCGATGTTTATCGGGGAGTCTGGCAGTGGCCACAGCGTGGTTATGGATGGCCCCGAGGACCATGGTGGCCGCAACATGGGGGTGCGCCCGATGGAGATGTTGTTGCTCGGTCTGGGTGGTTGTACCGCGTTTGACGTCACCATGATCCTGCAGCGCGGCCGGCATCCGGTGAAAGATTGCGTTGTTGAACTGAGTGCCGAGCGCTCGGAAACCGAACCCAAGGTATTTACCGCGATTCATGCCCACTTCGTGGTGACCGGTGACCTGAAACCCAAGGTGGTCGAACGAGCGGTCGAGCTGTCGGCCGAGAAATACTGCTCCGCATCCATCATGTTGGGCAAGACCGCGACGATTACGCACGATTTCGAGATCGTCAGCGACCCGGAAGCCACTACATGAAGCAACCGCCAAAGACCCTCGGCATGCGTCACGTTGCCTTATTGGTTGACGACATGGTGGCCTGTGAGGTTTTCTACTGTGAGTTGATGGGTATGCAGGTGGAATGGCGTCCGGATGAACAGAATGTCTATCTAACCGGTGGCTCGGATAATTTGGCCCTGCATCAGTCGCCGTCAGGCCATGACCGGGCGGGTGTTCAGCGGCTTGATCACATCGGTTTTTTTCTCTCCCGGCAGGAGGATGTGGACCAATGGTATGAATTCTTGCAGGGACACGAGGTAACAATGAAAACCCAACCGCGCACCCATCGCGATGGCGCGCGCAGTTTTTACTGTCTGGACCCGGACGGTACAACCGTCCAGATTATCCATCACCCGCCTATCGCCGCAGCGCAGGCAGACTGAGGCACCCCGGATTTCGCCGAAGGCTCAGACCTCTTTGTATAAATCGGCACCTTGAGATTTAAATTCGGCCGATTTTTCCTTCAGTCCAACCTCAATGGCCTGATCTCCACCATCGATGCCCTGGGTCGCCGCGAACTCGCGAACTTCCTGACTGATTTTCATCGAACAAAACTTCGGCCCACACATGGAACAAAAGTGAGCGACCTTGTGTGCCTCTTTGGGCATGGTTGCATCGTGGTATTCACGGGCGCGTTCGGGATCAAGGCCAAGATTGAACTGGTCTTCCCAGCGAAACTCAAAGCGTGCCTTGGACAAGGCATTGTCACGCACTTGTGCGCCCGGGTGTCCCTTGGCGAGATCGGCGGCATGGGCCGCAATCTTGTAGGCGATAATGCCTTCGCGAACGTCATCCCGGTTGGGCAGTCCCAGATGTTCTTTGGGCGTCACGTAACACAGCATCGCGGTGCCATACCAAGCGATTTGCGCAGCACCAATGGCAGACGTGATGTGGTCATAACCCGGTGCAATATCCGTCGTTAATGGGCCCAAGGTGTAGAACGGTGCCTCATCACAATCCTGCAATTGCTTGTCCATATTTTCTTTGATCATGTGCATTGGCACATGCCCGGGACCCTCAATAAAGGTCTGAACATCATGTCGCCACGCGATCTGGGTTAGCTCACCGAGGGTTTCCAGTTCGGCAAACTGTGCCTCATCGTTGGCATCCGCGATACAGCCTGGACGCAGGCCATCACCCAGCGAGAAGGTGACATCGTAGGCCTTCATGATTTCACAGATTTCTTCGAAGCGGGTGTAGAGAAAGTTTTCCTCGTGGTGAGACAGACACCACTTGGCCATGATAGAACCACCGCGTGAGACAATGCCGGTTACGCGTTTTGCGGTCATCGGTACATAAGCCAAACGTACTCCGGCATGAATGGTGAAGTAATCCACACCTTGTTCCGCTTGTTCGATCAACGTGTCACGAAAGATTTCCCACGTGAGATCTTCAGCAACACCGTTGACCTTTTCCAGTGCCTGATAGATGGGCACGGTGCCAATCGGTACCGGCGCATTGCGTATGATCCATTCGCGGGTCTCGTGAATATTCTTGCCCGTCGACAAATCCATAATCGTATCCGCGCCCCAGCGAATACCCCAGATCATTTTATCGACTTCCTCTTCAATCGAAGACGACAGCGCCGAGTTGCCAAGGTTGCCATTGATCTTGACCAGAAAATTGCGTCCGATAATCATCGGTTCGAGTTCAGGGTGATTGATGTTGGCCGGAATGACCGCGCGGCCGCGGGCGACTTCGGCGCGAACAAATTCTGCTGTGATCAGTTTTGGAATCGAAGCACCGAAGCTCTGTCCAGGGTGCTGACCAATCGTATCCCCATGCAGTTGTTCGATACGCTGGTTTTCACGCAGCGCAATAAATTCCATTTCCGGCGTAATGATCCCCTGACGCGCATAGTGCATCTGGGTGACGTTGTTCCCGTATTTGGCTCGAAGCGGTTGGCGTACATGCTCGAAACGCAGATCATCAAGTGATGGGTCGTTGGCGCGTACTCGGGCGTATTCTGACGAAAGTCCATGCGTCGATTCGGTATCATTCCGTTCCCCAACCCACCCGTTTCGCACCGGCCCCAGTCCCTTGCGCAGATCAATACGGATATCGGGGTCTGTGAATGGCCCCGAGGTGTCGTACACGTACACCGGGGGGTTTGATTCGCTGCCGTTTGCGGTGGGGGTATCGGTGAGTTCGATTTTGCGCAGTGGAACCTTGATGTCGTCGCGACTGCCATGGATATACACCTTGGTAGAGCCGGGAAACGGCTTGCGTGCGGACTCCAGTAAGGCGTCGGTTTTTTTGATGAATTGCTCGGGAATTGCGCTCATATACGTACCGCTTCTGCATGCGTTCAGGGGATCATCGAATCATACCGGCTGTGATCGGTGGGTTCTATAGATGTGGAACAATGCGGTGTTGTCTCATGGAATAAATGCGGCCTAAGTGCGGTTCTAGTGTCATGATTTTTTACAGGAATCCTTATTGAATCGTAATTGCAGTATCTTAAGTAATTGAAAGTTAACAAAAAACATATATTGGCACGAAAGTTGTAATAACTTAGGTGAGAAAGTATTGAGACTGTTAAGTCAGGAGCCGTCATGGAACGCAGATTACGCCCCCGGAAACCCGTAGATGTGAGTGTCTACCTATCGTATGCAGGCCAGCGCGTGGGCCGCTGTGGCGCGATTAATTTGAGTAGTGGCGGCGTATTTCTGCAGACGGCTGGAATGGATCTCCCCAAACATACACCGCTGGACCTGTTTTTTGCGCTCGGCAACAAGTCATCGAATGTGGTTCGCTTGCACAGGGTATCAGCGATCGTTGCTCGGGCGGTGCCGGGTGGGGTTGGCATGATGTTTTGTGGCAACAGCAATACCCGTCAGCGTCGCCATCGTCCAGACAGTCTGCCTCGGTTGAATCCGAAGGAATCCTGAAACGGGTTCCCGTAGACGTCCGCACAACCGAGGTTTGTTTGACTTGCAATTAGGGTTGTCTTGACCTCAAAATCCGGTTCCAGTTAATTTTTGGGCCTGTCCTTCCGTGAAGTTGTTGCGAGCGTATCCAGAGAATACGGTGATAGAGGGTGATATCTATCATTATCAGTGCATTCTCAAAGACGATTTCTTTTCGATTAACATTCTCTATCGCAGTGACAGCGGTCGGCGTTTTGTTCTCAAGTTAAGCGATTTCCGTTTTGTGTTCGGGTTGCTGTTCCGGCCGTTTGCGGCATGGATGTCGAGTCATGAGTACCGTATCTATTCGATGATCAAGGACGTCGAGGGTGTTCCCGCGCTGGGTCCCAGATTGGGCCGGCGGGGTTACTTTCACGAATATATAGAGGGTAAAACCCTGCATGAGTGGCCTCGGGACAAGCCGTTGCCAGCGGATTTTTTTGATCGTCTTGGTGTTATTTTGTCGCAACTTCACCAGCGCGGGATTTATTACATGGACCTGAACAAACAGGGAAATGTGATTGTTGGCGATGATCAGCAGCCATGGCTGATTGATTTCCAGATTTGTCAGTCATTCAGGTTGACCAATAGTCTGTGGGGTCGACTCGGTGCGCGCGTGTTTTACAAGATGATTCGCGAGGACATATACCATCTGTATAAGCATAAGCGTCGCTTTCAGGCAGAAGCGCTGAGCGAGGCAGAGGCCAGTTTGGCTACCCGAAGCCGCTTTGGTCGGCGTTATAATCGTTTTCTCGGAGGACCGTTTCGGCGCCTGAAACGACTGATTTACCCCCAAGGCAGCAATGAAATCATCTGGTACAAATGGAAGAAGTTGGGCGATCAGTCGAACCGGACATCCTGACGGGAAACGCCAATTGCCTTGGCTCGGCAAAGCCCGTATTCTTAGCCGAATGGCACTTATTTATGCCCTAAGCACCGGCATTCGCCGGAACGACGAGAGAATTCTATTGATACCTCTTGGCCTGACTTTTTGACTAATTTCTGCCGTGGTTAACCGCTTATGAGTGATATGGATTTTGGGCCGGCCAGATTTAACATGGTCGAGCAGCAAATTCGCCCTTGGGATGTGATTCATCCTGGTGTGCTGCAGCTTTTGTCTGGCTTGTCTCGGGATGTCTATGTGCCTGATGCCTACAGTGGTCTCGCCTACGCCGATACTGAGATTCCATTGGCGGATGGCCAGAGCATGATGACGCCTCGAGTCGAGGCCCGGTTGTTACAGGCTCTGGACATACAAGCCGACGATACGGTGCTTGAAATCGGTACCGGCAGCGGGTTTCTTGCCGCCTGTCTGGGCGCGATGGGGCATCACGTCACCAGTTGCGAGGCGGACGCTGGCCTGGCTCAGACCGCACGCGATACCCTGGCCGCGCAGCAGGTCGCCAATGTACACGTTGAACACCGTAATATTTTTGATGTCTGGCCTGGTTCGCGGCAGTTTGATGCCATCGCAGTGACGGGTTCTGTCCACGCGATCCCTTCACAGCTGGAGCAAGCGCTGCGGGTTAACGGGCGCCTGTTTATCGTCGTCGGGGATGCCCCGGCGATGGCAGCGATGCTGATTACGCGCGTCGGTGAAGACAGCTTTAGCCGGACCGCCTTGTTCGAGACCGAATTGTCTCGCTTGAGGGGTGCCGCAGAGCCTCAAGGTTTCGTTTTTTGATCGATGCCCCGGAGGTTCGATGTTCCACTGCCGATTAATTAAGCTCGCCTTGCCCTGTTTGTGTCTGGCGCAAACGGTGTCGGCAGCGGGTCTGATGGAGGTGTATCGTCTGGCGCTGGATAACGATCCAGTGATGCGTGCGGCCGAGGCGGACTATCTTGCCGAGCAAGAGGCGGATGACCAAGCGTTTGGGCTGTACCTGCCGACGGCGGTCTTCGATGCAAGCAGCACCGGTAATCACCAGAAAATTGACACCACCAGTAAGATTATTGAAGGCGATACCGCGCCTCACTATAATAGTAATCGTATTGGATTAACGGTTACCCAACCCCTCTATCATCACGATTCCTACGCCATCTTGCGCCAAGCAGGCGCTCAAGTGGATCGTGCCGAAGCCGATCTGGCGGCTGCACAACAGGCGTTGATGCGGCGCGTAGCGGAGCAGTATTTTGCCGTGCTCGGTTCAGAAGACAGTCTGGAGTTTGCGCGTGCGGAGCAGAGTGCCGCGAGTCGCCAGCACGATCAGGCGAAACAACGTTTTGATGTGGGCCTGACCGCGATTACGGACATGTACGAAGCCAAGGCGGTATACGATCTTGCGGTCGCCAGTGAGTTGAAGGCACAGAGTGATTTGCAGGATCAACGCGAGGCGCTGCACCAAATCACATCGACCCCGGTGATTGAGTTGCAGGGCTTGGCATCGGGGATATTGCTACAGTCGCCTGAACCCGCCGAAGTCGATTTTTGGGCCCACGCTGCCGAGGACAACAATCTTTCGCTGATGGTGATGCGCAGCAACACCGATATTGCCCGCTATGAGGTCGATGCCAAGCGTTCGGGCCACTATCCGACGCTGGACGCGGTGGTCTCGTACGTCGATGCCGAGAGCGGAGGGCGTTTTGGTAGTTCGGCGACGCAGACGACCTCGGTTGGCGTGCAGTTGGAGATCCCGATTTATTCTGGTGGGCGTACCAGTTCACAGATACGCGAAGCCCTTGCCCGTCTAGATGAGGCGACTGAGTTAGAGGAGCAGGAGCGACGCCGTGTCTTGCAGGAGGCGCGCAGTGCCTATCGCGGTGTGCTCTCAAGTATTAGTCGGGTGTATGCATTGCAGCAGGCAGAGAAATCGAGTGAGATCGCTTTTAATGCCATCGAATCGGGTTTCAAGGTGGGTACCCGAACCATTGTTGATGTTCTTAATGCAGAGCGGGCCTTGTATCGCGCGCGCCGCGCTCATTCGGCGGAGCGTTACAGCTATGTACTCGAACATCTGCGCCTGAAAGAGGCCGCGGGTACCTTGTCAGCGACCGATCTCGAGATCGTGTCGAGCTGGTTAGAGTAGATCATCCGATGTTCTCGGGTGGCCTTCTGGCGGATGCCGCAGACAGTTTTCTACTGGTAGTCGACGTACAACAACGCCTGACCGCGGCGATGGATCCATCCGCCGTTGAGGCACTTTGCCGAAACATTAACCGGTTATCCCAAGCCGCATCATCACTTGATATCCCGGTGATCAAAACCGAGCAGTACCCGCAAGGTTTGGGCGCTACGCTTGAACCGATTAACTCATGCTTGCCCGATAGTTGTACCTCGTTGGAAAAAACCAGTTTTTCTTGCTGTGGCGCCGACGGTTTTGGCGGTGCACTGATTGATTCAGGGTGTGGACAGGCCATTGTCGTGGGAATCGAGTCGCATGTGTGCGTGTTGCAGACGGCAATCGAGTTGCTCGGTCAGGGGTTGACTGTGTTTGTTGTTGCGGATGCGACGCTATCACGCTCTCCCGACAATCATGCAAACGCGATGCAACGACTGGATAAAGCGGGGATTGTGGTAAGCAATACCGAATCGGTATTGTTTGAGTGGTTGCGAGATGCAGCGCACCCAGAGTTTAAAACAATATCAAAGTCGTTGCGTTAACGGTCGAACCGGGCAATGACCTCGAGCAGTCGCTCCAGCGCACCGCGATTTTCCTGAACAAATACCTGCCCCTTTTCGCCTGCCTCTGACCGTAGCGCCGGATCGGCGAGCAAACGTTGAGCCGTTGTTGCCAGTGTTTGCGCGTCATTAACCTCGGTGGTGGCGCCACGTTCGATCAGCAGATTCGTTATCTCTTTGAAATTATGTGTGTACGGACCGGTTATGGTGGCCAGTCCCAGTGCCGCGGGTTCGATCAGGTTGTGTCCGCCAACATCCACCAAGCTGCCGCCAATGAAGGCCACATCACTGGCGGCATACAGCAACATCAGCTCGCCCATGGTGTCACCGAGCATGATCTGTGTCTGCTGGTCGCAGGTTTCACCCGAGCTTCTTCGAGCCACGCTAAAGTCACCTTGACGACACAATTGCGCGACCTTGTCGAAGCGTTCAGGGTGCCTCGGTACCAGAATCAGCAGCGTGTCGGGCAAGGCCTTCAGTATTAATCGGTGCGCCTCAAGCACGGGTTTATCCTCGCCGTCGTGCGTGCTGGCAGCAATCCAGATCAAGCGATCATTGCCCCATTGGCGACGTAGTGCAGCGGCCGATTCGTACAGACTGGGCTGCACCTTGAGGTCAAACTTGATGCTGCCAGTCGTCAGCACAGTCGATGGGCTCGCACCGAGGTGAATAAATCGGTCGGCATCCTCGTGACCCTGCGCGCAAATAGTGGTTACTCGTTCCAGTGTTTGCCGTGTCAGGGGCGCGATGCGCCGATAGCCTTGAGCCGAGCGCGCAGACAATCGGGCGTTGGCCATCAGCAGGGGGATGCCGCGGGTTCGACACTGGGCGTACAGGTTTGGCCACAGTTCAGTTTCCATGATAAGGGCGATGCGTGGCTGAACCGCATTAAGAAATCGATTGATACCCGTTGGCAGGTCATAGGGCAAGTAACAGTGAAATACGCTGTCATTCAGTGCGTCGGTGGCGCGTTGTGAACCCGTCGGTGTGGTGGTGGTCAGTGTGATGGTATCGTTGGGGTATTTGTTGGCCAGAGCGGCGATTAATGGCAGCGCAGCCTGAACCTCGCCGACCGAGACGGCATGCAGCCAGATACCGGCGGGTGGCGGTGTTTGATTGAGGAAGCCAAAACGTTCAGGCCAACGTGTCCAATAGCGTCGGCTCTTGAGACCGCGCCACAGCAGTCGCAATAAGACGACGGGCAACAACAGGTAAAGGACAAGGGTGTAGAGATGTCTGGGGATGGAATGAAACACGACAGATTCTGCTGTCAGTGCTGCTCGGTTTCGATAATGCGTTTGATGATGGCACTGCTAGACTCACCTTCGATGAAATCCAGTACAACAGTTTCACCGCCATATTCCCGGACATGTTCATAACCGACGATATCCTCTACTCGATAATCGCCACCCTTTACCAGAACATCGGGTGATACGGCAGTGATGAGGGCCAATGGCGTGTCATCGTCGAACTCAATGACCGAGTCAACACAGGCCAATGCAGCCAACACGTCGGTGCGTGAGGCGAGTGGGTTAATCGGACGTGAATCACCCTTTAGTCGACGTACTGAAGCGTCTGTATTGATGGCAACGATGAGATGATCGCCGAGTTGACGGGAACTTTGCAGATAGTGAACATGACCCGCATGCAGCAGGTCGAAGCATCCATTGGTCATCACAACGCGCTCACCTCGGCCACGCGCCTTGTCGACCCGTGTCAGAAGTTGTGGCAGGTCGGTACAGATTTGCTCCTCGGTAGCCGGGGGTTGCAGAACGTCTTCGATTTCGCGCGCGGAGGCCGTTGCCGTTCCGAGTTTGCTAACCACAATGCCCGCTGCGGTATTGGCCAGTTCCATGGCCAGTTTCAGGTTGACAGATGCCCCCATGGCGGCTGCGAGCACCGCGATTACCGTGTCTCCCGCACCGGTAACGTCGTAGACTTCACGTGCCGACGTGGGCATGTGGATGGGTGCTTGCCCGCTTTGCAGCAGGCTCATACCGTGTTCACCCCGAGTGACTAACAGGGCACCGATGTCGAGATCCCGCAACAGGTTCAAGCCTTTTTCGACCAGCTGGTCGTCATTGTCACAGGTTCCGGCAACGGCTTGAAACTCCCCCATGTTGGGAGTGATCAGGTCAGCACCACGATACATCGAGAAGTCGTTACCTTTAGGGTCAACAAGCACGGGCTTGCCGGCCTGGTGCGCCGCCGAGATCAGCGGTTGAACGTCGCGTAGCGACCCTTTGGCATAGTCAGACAAGACGACTGCGGTACAGTCTCCAAGCAAGCGAGAGTAAGCATTTAGAAACTGATCGTCGCGCGCGGCGACGAACTGATCTTCAAAGTCCAGACGGATGAGTTGCTGTTGTTTGGAGATTACCCGCAGTTTGGTAATGGTTGCCGATTCCGATCGGGATTGTAATTCGTAGCGGACCGAGGATCGGTCCAACAACTGTTTTAGTGAGTCTGCGGCCTGGTCTTCTCCGGTTAATGCCAGAACCGTAGCGCTGGCGCCGAGGGCAACAATATTCAGCGCGACATTACCGGCGCCACCGGGCCGCTCTTCAATCTGGGTGATATGCACAACCGGCACCGGAGCCTCGGGTGAAATGCGGGAGGTCTGCCCGTGCCAGTATCGATCCAGCATGATATCGCCGGCGACGAGGATGTGGGCGGTACTGAGCGACGCGATGGCAGCGGTGGTCACAGATGGCTCGATGAAAAAATACTAGACTGTTCAGAATGATAACATTGATCCAGGATTTTGCCGATAAGGCGAGAGAGTCCCCCGAAGATCGAATCAGGTACGTTTGAGGTGAGTTTGAAACAATCAATGACATCGATATTTAAGCAGCGTGGTTGGCAGGTATTCATGGTGTTTTTGCTACTGTTTGCGGTGCTTTTGATTGCGGAGGGAAATCTCCGTTATCAGGCCTTTGTTGAGCAGGAGGAGCAGAGGGCGGAGGCCATGCGTGGATTGCCCGGTGACGGGTCGGAGATTGATTTGGCGATGCCTGATCGGCGTTATCTGGTTACCAAGCTACGTTCGATAGTATTGGAGAACGCGGCGATATTTTTTATCGTCATGGTAATTGGTGGTGTGCCGATGTGGTTGCAGCGTCGCGATTTGTGGTCGGCGCACAAACATATCGATTCGCTTAACAAGTCAAATGCGTCGTTGCAGCACACTAGCTTGCATGACCCGCTGACGGGTAATGCCAACCGGATATTGTTGGCGGAGCGTCTTGAACAGGCGATTCTTAACGGTCAGCGTACAGGCGAGCTGTTTGCACTGCTGGTGATCGACCTTAATCGTTTCAAGGCTGTCAATGATGCATTGGGACATGCCGTGGGTGATGAGTTGTTGCGCCAACTCGGTGTGCGTTTGAAGTTGTTATTGCGTGAGACCGATACCGTGGCGCGTATGGGGGGAGATGAGTTTGCGATTTTGGCACGGATTGAGACCAGTGGTCAGGTCGATTCCGTGTTGGCAAAAGTATTTGATCAATTTGATGCGCCGTTTGAGATTGGTATCAGCACCCTGAATATTTCCGCGCATATCGGTGTGGCAATGTTCCCTCAACACGGACGAGATGCGGCAACATTGCTGGAGAGGGCAGATGCCGCAATGTATGTTGCCAAGAAGTCGCGTGTTTCCTTTTCCATATACGATGCCGTTGATGCGCAGAAAAGACCTGATCGTCTGGCCTTGCTGGGGCGTCTACGAGAGGCGATCGCGCAGGACGAGTTGGAGCTTTGGTATCAGCCGAAGGTTAATATTGAAGACCGCAGTGTGTACGGAGTTGAGGCGCTGGTCCGATGGAATCACCCGACCCACGGTATTATTTTCCCGGATGAATTTCTACCGCTCGCCGAGCAAAGCAGTGTGATTCAGCTCTTGACCATCCATGTACTGGAGCAGGCGTTGCGGTTTCTTGCGCTGCTTTTGCGCCGTGGCTATCGGATTAAGCTCGCGGTTAACCTGTCTGCCCGAATTCTTGAGGATCCAGAGTTTCCTGTCGATGTGGTGGCCTTGCTTCAGGATTGGGATTTACCACCGGAATTACTGCAGTTTGAGATAACCGAAAACCTGGAACTTGCGACCAATGCTGATCCGTTGGCGGTGCTTCGACGTCTGCGCAGCATTGGTGTCGGTCTTAGTATCGATGATTTTGGTGTTGGGTATTCGTCGTTGTTCTATCTGAAGAACCTTCCTGTCAACGAGCTGAAACTGGACAAGTCATTCGCCATGAATATGGTTGGCGACGAGCGCGATGCGGCGATCATTCGTTCAAGTATCGAACTTGCTCATAGTCTCGGGTTAAGTGTGGTCGCTGAGGGAGTAGAGTCGCAGCAGGCGATGGATATGCTCGCAAGCTATGGATGTGATATCGCTCAGGGTACCCTGATAGCGGCCGCGCTGACCGAAGACGAACTGTTGAATTGGCTGGATGGACGCTAAATAAAACTCTAGAACAGACAGTTGTCATCCGGTAGACCCGCTGTCCCTCAGGGTTAGGGTGAGGGTTCTGTTGTCTGGGACTTAACCCGACTTATCCATCAATTCTTCATCAGATATGACGGGCCAGTCGGCCATTTTATTGTAGGCGTCGAGTGCGGCCACTTTGTAGGCCTCTGCCAGCGTTGGGTAGTTGAATACATTTTCGACAAAGTAGCTGAGTGTTCCACCCAGCGCCATGACGGCCTGACCAATATGGATCAGTTCAGTTGCGCCCTCACCGACGATATGAACGCCGAGCACGCGTTGGTCCTCTAGAGAAAACAACATCTTTAACATGCCTTCGCGCAGGCCCAGTATCTGGCCGCGAGAAATCTCGCGGAACTGAGCGGTACCGGTTTCATAGGCGATGCCTTTGGCCCTGGCGTCTTGTTCGGTCAATCCGACCAGACTGATTTCCGGTACGCCGTAGATGCCAAATGGAAAATTCTCGGGGCAACTGTGAGCCGCCAGACCAAAGGCGTGACAGGCGGAAATCCGACCCTGCTCCATCGAAGTTGATGCGAGACTGGGGAAACCGATGACGTCACCCGCGGCATAAATATGCGCCACATCGGTTTGATAGTTTTCGTTGACCTTTATGCGGCCGCGACTGTCGGCTTCAAGGCCGGCCTTATCGAGCCCCAGTGTTGCGGTGGCACCGGTGCGTCCGGCCGCAAACATAACTTGTTCCGAGCAGATTCGTCGGCCGCTCTCAAGATAGGTGATTACTCGGCCACGGTCGTCTTTTTCTACCCGGGAGACACTCTCGCCCATGCGTAGGTTGACGCCTCGATCGCGCAGGTGATGAATAAACTCATCGACCAGTTCGCCATCGACGAAATCAAGCATGGTTTCGCGTCCATCCACCAAGGTGACTTCGGTGTCGAGGGCGTTGAAGATTGACGCATACTCGACACCAATAACGCCGGCGCCAATGACGGTCAGTGAACGCGGTATATTATGTAGATTAAGAATGTCATCGCTATCGATGACGCTACTACCGTCGAATGGAATGTCATTGGGACGATGTGGTGACGTACCCGTTGCGATTAAAATTTTGTCAGCATGGATCGTATGTTCTAGGCCATCGTGCTCCTGAACCAAAATGGTGTGAGGATCCTGAAACGATGCCGAACCATCGATGACGCACACCCCATTACGAAACAGTTGGTGCTGGATGACTTCGACTTCATGGCGGATGGTGATTTCCAGTCGTTGCAGCAGATCTTCGGCGGTAATATTCTGTTTGACCCGGTAACTGCGTCCGTAGAATCCACGCTGACGCCAGCCAGAGAGATACAAAACCGTCTCGCGAAGGGTCTTGCTGGGGATGGTGCCGGTATGCAGAGATACGCCGCCGACCACGGATTTTCGCTCGATCAGGGCAACCGATTTGTGTAGCTTGGCGGCCTGAATCGCCGCGCGTTGTCCCGCGGGACCGCTACCGATGACGATGAAGTCGTAACTGTGCTGACTCATGACCTACTCCAAGATATTGGGTAACTCTTGGTTTGTCGGCTATTGATACGGTTCCTTAAGGAACCTCCGGTCTATTCTGGACGGCGCCAGGTGCCGGATTGCCCCCCCGATTTCTCCAGCAAACGAACGCCGTCAATGGTCATACCGCGGTCGACGGCCTTACACATGTCGTAAATGGTCAGCAGGGCCACTTGTACGGCCGTTAAGGCCTCCATTTCAACCCCGGTAGGCCCGGTGGTCTCGGTGCGCGCCCGGATGCGGACAGCGGGTTCGTTCTCCGTTAACGAGATGTCGATATCGACCCGACTCAGGCTGAGGGGGTGGCACAGGGGGATCAGATCGGCGGTGCGTTTGGCGGCCATAATGCCCGCGATGCGGGCATTGGCTAAAATGTCGCCTTTTTGATTGGCGCCATCGCGGATCAGCGACAGGGTTTCTGTCTGCAGGTGAATGCGGCCCTCAGCGATAGCGATCCGATGGCTGTCTGCCTTGTTGCCGACATCGACCATGTGTACTTCACCCTGTTTGTTCAAGTGTGTGAGTTTGCTCATACGGTGACCATACAGCGAATGTCAGGCGCATCTCAAGTCGCATTCATGCTGCCGAGGGGGTTAGTATTGAGCTATGGTCACAGTGAAATATTTTGCCAGTCTTAGAGAGCGGTTGGGGCGCGATGGAGACACCGTGTCTGTCGGTACGCCATTAACCGTGGCTGACTTGTGGCATCAGGTGGGTGCTGAGGATATCGAGCCAAGCCGCATTATGTGTGCGATCAATCACGATTATGCGAACCCTTCGGCTATCGTAAACGATGGTGATGAAGTGGCTTTTTTCCCACCCGTCACGGGGGGCTAGGTTTCTTGATTGTAACGACTATACATACAGGTCGTCGGCTACCTTGCTGACAACGGTATGACTATTCTTGTCTAGAGTTTTTACTTCAAACTCCATGGTCTTCAGGTCGGCAAAGATATAGGTCGCTGGCTCGTTGCCGACTCCCCCAACTGTGCCAGGGTTGACTACCCAGCTCATGCCGCCTTTCATATTGGCGACTTGCTGGATGGCAGGTTTGTGGCTGTGTCCGCAACAGATAATTTTGTAGTCCCCCGTGGTCGCCAGTGCGCGGGCATAGTGGGGGTAGTGAACGACGAAAATCTTGTGTCCAGCGAGTTCGAGTTCCGCATCCTGTCCATGATATTGGATCATCCCCTCCGATCGTTTCACGATCCGGCCCATGGCCCAAGGATCGCCACTGTTGTTGCCATGAATAACATGCACAGGAAGCTTTAGAGGGAACAACACTTTCAGGGTGCTCGGTGCAACAACATCACCACAGTGCAGTATTGCCTCCGCGCCTGCGGCTTTCGCATCGCGTGCAGCGGCCTCCAGCAGGGGCAGGTTATCGTGGCTATCGGATAAAACACAAATCTTCATTCTATGCTCGGGATAACGTGACCAAGCTCCCTGTTGGAGACTTTCTTCGGCCAATAAAAAAGGCGGTGGAGTTCTCTCCACCGCCTCAGTATAACGCCGTTACAGTATTGGCACGATCATCAGTGCCACGATGTTAATGATTTTGATCAACGGGTTAATCGCGGGGCCCGCGGTATCCTTGTACGGGTCGCCAACGGTATCGCCGGTCACCGCCGCCTTGTGGGCATCGGAACCCTTGCCGCCGAAGTTGCCGTCCTCGATGTATTTCTTCGCGTTATCCCACGCACCGCCACCGGTGGTCATTGAGATCGCCAGAAATAGCCCGGTGATGATGGTACCCATCAGCATGCCACCCAGTGCCTGCGGACCGAGTACCAGTCCAACAATGACGGGGACCACAACCGGCAGCAAGGAAGGCACGATCATTTCTTTAATGGCTGAACGGGTCAGCATATCGACGGCCTTGGAATAGTCAGGCTTCTGCGTGTAATCCATGATGCCAGGCATTTCTCTGAACTGGCGACGAACCTCGTTAACGATACCGCTAGCCGCACGACCCACGGCCTCCATTGCCATCGCGCCGAACAGAAACGGGATCATACCGCCGATGAACAAGCCGATGATGACCATGTGGTTGGACAGGTCAAAGGTGACGTTGATGCCGTGATGGTTCAGGGCGTGGGTAAAATCGGCGAACAGTACCAGTGCGGCCAGTGCGGCGGAGCCAATGGCATAACCCTTGGTGACTGCTTTGGTGGTATTACCCACGGCATCCAGAGGATCGGTAATGTTGCGAATTTCTTCCGGTAAATTGGCCATTTCGGCGATACCGCCGGCGTTGTCGGTGATTGGCCCGTAGGCGTCCAGTGCCACGATAATGCCCGTCATTGACAGCATCGAGGTCGCTGCGATGGCCACGCCATACAGTCCGGCAAGCTCATGGGAGCCCCAGATACTGGCACAGATTACGATGACTGGTGCGGCGGTCGATTTCATCGATACACCTAGCCCCGCGATGACATTGGTGCCATCACCGGTGGTGGAGGCTTCGGCAATATGACGCACTGGGCTGTACTCAGTCGCGGTGTAATACTCGGTGATCACAACCATGGCTGCAGTCAGCGCTAAACCGATCAGACCACAGTAGTACAAGTTAATCGTGTCCATGCTGGCGCCGTCGATGGCGATGGTTTCACCTAGCATCCAGGTTGTTACCGGATAGAAAGCTGCCGCGGCAAGTACACCAGAGACGGCGAGGCCTCGATACAGCGCGTTCATGATCTTGCCACCCTCGCGGGCCTTGACGAAATAAACGCCAATGATGGATGCGATAATCGATACGCCACCCAGTACTAGCGGATACAGTGCGGCCTGTTCTGCCATCGTGGGTAGCAGTAAGCCACCCAGCAACATGGTGGCGATGATGGTTACGGCATAGGTCTCGAACAAGTCAGCGGCCATACCGGCACAGTCACCTACGTTGTCACCCACGTTGTCGGCGATAACCGCAGGGTTGCGTGGGTCGTCCTCGGGAATGCCGGCTTCGACCTTACCCACGATATCCGCACCTACATCGGCACCCTTAGTGAAGATGCCGCCGCCAAGTCGGGCAAAAATCGAAATCAGGGAGCCACCAAAGGCTAGTCCAATCAACGGTTGAACGGGATCATCGTGGCCAATGGAAAGCAGATATCCGTAGTAGCCTGCCACACCCAGCAGACCCAGTCCGACCACCAGCATGCCGGTGATGGCACCACCGCGGAAGGCAACCTGCATGGCTGGGTTGAGTCCTTGATACGCGGCTTGAGCGGTGCGCACATTCGCTTGCACAGAGATGTTCATGCCAATGTAGCCGGCGGCACCAGAGAGTACGGCACCGATCAAAAAACCGATGGCGGTATACATGTCGATAAACATCGCGATTGCGATGAGCAGGGCAACACCCACGACCGAGATGGTCAGGTATTGACGATTCAGATAGGCCTTCGCACCCTCCTGGATAGCTTTTGATATCTCCAACATTTTATCTGTGCCAGTCGGCTGACCCAGAATCCATTTAACCGAAACAGCGCCATAGACCAGCGCCAGAACCGCGCACCCGAGTGCGAGCATTAAACCATCAGACATGGAAAACCCCTTTTATTAAAAATCGTTGAATTTTGACGGCAAGGCGTAAACCCATTTCAGTACTGCGGTTCTGAGCCTTCTGACTGGGTACGAACTCTACCGAAAATGACCGAACTTCGGTAGGGCGGGCAGGTTATGACCCTATACAGGAATCTTTATGGTCGTCCGTCTTTTGACGCCAGATTAAGGGCTATAGAGCGTTAGAACGCGGTTATGGGGTGGCCGAGCTAAAACCGGTCCCCGGATGGAGGTCAAATTTCGCCTCCTGATCGAGGGACCGAATCAACTGATCGACGGCCATACGACCGCGTTACGGGTTGTAATGGCTGCCCATATCAACATGGACAGCCAGCAAATGTACGCACGATCCAGGGTCGTTACAGCTTGACCTTGAAATCCTTGAGCTTCTTTTTCACACCAACGTTTTTCGGCTGCACGTATTTAGGCAGACCGTCCTTGCCGTAGGGAGGGTAATCCTCTCCCCGGATCAGCGGCTCAAGATATTCGCGACACTTCTTGGTGATGCCAAAGCCATTCTTGCTGATGAAGTTCTTCGGCATCATCTTCTCGACGTTGGCGACCTTTGACAGCTTGGCCTCGCCGATTTTCCAGCGGTAGGGGCTGTTGGAGGTGCGCACAATCGTCGGCATAACCGAGTTTTTACCCTGCAGGGCCAGTTTCACTGCCGCCTCGCCCACCGCATAGGCCTGCTCGACATCGGACTTGGAAGAGATGTGACGGGCTGCGCGCTGTAAGTAATCGGCCACCGCCCAGTGGTACTTGTAACCCAATTTGGCGCGGACCATGTTGGCAATCACCGGCGCGACGCCGCCCAATTGCGCGTGACCAAAGGAATCGGTGGTGCCCGCATCGGCGAGGAACTTGCCGCTGCGATCGTGCACACCTTCAGACACAACAATGGATACATAACCGTATTTCTTGACCTTGGCCTTAACTTGAGCCAGAAACTTGGTCTGGTTGAAGTTCACTTCCGGGAACAGAATGATGACTGGCAGGTCACAATCTTCGGTCGAGGCCAAGCCACCCGCCGCTGCGATCCAGCCGGCGTGACGCCCCATCACCTCAAGTACAAATACCTTGGTGGAGGTCTTGCACATAGAGGCCACATCAAAGCTCGCTTCCTTGGTGGACAGCGCGATGTATTTGGCAACCGAGCCAAAACCCGGGCAGTTATCGGTAATCGGTAGGTCGTTGTCGACCGTTTTTGGTACATGGATCGCCTGAATCGGGTAACCCGTGGCCTTGGATAGTTGCGATACCTTGAGGCAGGTATCCGCGGAATCACCACCACCGTTATAGAAAAAGTAACCAATATTGTGTGCGGCAAAGACCTCGATCAGGCGTTCGTACTCGCGGCGGTTGTCGACCAGGCTCTTCATCTTGTAACGGCAGGAGCCAAAGGCGCCAGATGGTGTGTGGCGCAGCGCTGCGATGGTGCGTGCCGACTCCTTGCTGGTATCAATCAGATCTTCGGTCAGCGCACCAATGATTCCGTTGCGACCCGCGTAGACCTTGCCGATCTGGTCTTTGTTCTTGCGCGCGGTTTCGATTACGCCGCAGGCAGAGGCATTGATGACCGCAGTCACACCGCCAGATTGTGCGTAAAACGCATTCTTTTTCGCCATGTTGTTCTCCGTAAGATTAAATCGAGGCCATGCTTTACTCTATATCAGAAGAGCGTAACCGATTGATAAGATGAAGTATTATGTATTGTTGTCCGTATGCTTAAAGGTTGGGCGCAGCGCCGAAGCATACCCTAAATCGCGATGCGATTCATGGGACAGGTGCTTGCAATGAAGGACTAACATCGTTTAAATGCGGCGATTGGGCGCTTGCGACTGGTGGTGATCACCGGGGTTACCGGAATTTCCACTCCGGGGTTGGCGTCGCTGGGAAATCATTATGCGATTATTATTATTAGGTCCGCCAGGTAGCGGTAAAACCATTCAGGCCAAAAGGATAGCCAAGCGTTCGGGTATTCCTCATGTATCGGTGGGTGAGCTGATCCGTACTGAGGCCGAGGCCGATACTGAGCTGGGCCGCAAGGCCAAACTTGCGATCGGGGTTGGCCAGTTGGTGACGGATGAGTTGATCTGTTCGCTGGTGGTTGATCGGGTGTCGCGCAAAGATGCGAACAAGGGTTTTTTACTTGAAGGCTATCCGCGCAACGTCGGTCAGTTGCAAGCGCTCAACCAACTCTTGTCAAAATCCGGGCGCTCTATTCAGGCAGGAATCATCGTCGACGTCGACCTTGAAGTGTTGATGCGACGCCTGACCGGTCGGCGTATCTGTCGTTCCTGTGGAACCGAATACAACTTCTTTGATAATCCCCCGCGTATGGATGATCGCTGTGACGAGTGTGGTGGCAGCCTTAAACATCGGGCCGACGATCGCGAGGCGACAGTACACAGCCGTTTGAGGGTTTACGAATCGCAGATTCTCCCGATGATTGATTTGCTCAAGGAACTCGAAATCGCGGATGTTATTCAAGGCGTGGGTGCCCCCGAAGATGTTGCGACGGCGATCAAGGTTGCGCTTGAGCAGATGAAGAAGCGAGGATTATTTAAGCAGCAGTCGACTCAGGGTCGACTTGCTCATGTTGCGACGGCAGCGAACCGGGTAGCCGCCAAGGCGAAAGCGAAGAAGCGGGCGGCAGGCAAAATTAATCGTCCGGATCAGGAACTGGGCAGCGACAATGAGTCGGCCTCTTCTGCAGCCGAGGCCCCAGCGCAAGCAAACGTATCGAATAAGAGTGTCGGGAAAAAGGTCAGCAAGAAGGCGGTGAAGAAGGCGGTCAAGAAAGTAGCGAAGAAAAAGACTAGCAACAAGGTCGTCAAAAAGGTCGTCAAGAAGGTCGTCAAGAAGGTCGTCAAGAAGGTTGCCAAAAAGGTGGTCAAGGTAGCCAAGAAAGTAGCGAAGAAAAAGACCAGCAATAAGGTCGTCAAAAAGACGGCTAAAAAAGTGGTTGCGAAAAAGGCGAGCAAAAAAGTCATCAAGAAGGCCGCTAAGAAAAAGCGTTAGCCGCTCAGTTTAACTGGGCGCGGGCGCACAGCCAGACATCCACGCGCCGGGCTCCGGCCCGGCGTAAGCAGCGGCCAAGTTCATCGGCGGTATGGCCGCTGGTCATTACATCATCAACGATCACTACGTGTTGATTGGCCAGTGACAGCCTCGATTCAAAAACCCCACGCAAGTTATCCCGTCGTTGAATGATGCTGAGTCCGGCTTGCGCCGGCGTCGTCTTGCCGCGTTCCACTGCATCCGCGACCACCGGTATATGTAGTGACCTGCCCAAGTGGGTTGCCAGCAGGGCGGTTTGATTGAAGCCTCTTTCTCGCAACCGTGATCGGTGCAGCGGTACTGGAATCAGCGTGTCCGGTATCGGTGGTGGTCTTGCCTCAAGCGAGTTCAATAGCAAATGCCCCAGGGTTTTACCCGCCACCAGATCACCATGGAACTTGAACCGTTGTATCAGGTAGTCCACTGGATAGGCGTAATCCAGCGCCGCGTGGCAATGCTCGTAGAGGGGCGGTTGGCGCTGGCATGCGCCACACAGTGGGCTGGTGCCGACCCCTATCAACGGCACAGCGCAACGTTGGCAGGCCCGTGGGCAGTGCGGGAGTTCACGGCGACATGCCCGACATAGGTTGAAGGGTTCTTCTCCAGCGACGCCACAGAGCAGGCAAATCGACGGAAATAGAGCTGATTGTATGGACTTTATCCATTGGTAAACCATAGAATCCCTTCTTGGTTGACAAGATATCACCCACTAATGATCCTGTCCGGCGCCTCGGCGCGCTATCAGAATCGGGATCGAAAATGAGGAAATTCGCCTAATGACTAACAAGACTGGCCTGAGACACGATTGGACTCGCCCCGAGGTGGAGGCGCTTTTTGATATGCCTTTCAACGACTTGTTATTTCAGGCGCAACAGACCCATCGGCGAAATTTCGACCCCAATGCGGTTCAGATCAGCACCTTGCTGAGTGTGAAAACCGGTGCCTGTCCGGAGGATTGTTCCTATTGTCCTCAGAGTGCGGGCAACGATACGGGTTTGGAGCGTGAGCGCCTGTTACCGCTGGATGATGTGATGCGTGAGGCACAGGCCGCCAAGGATCGTGGCGCAAGCCGCTTTTGTATGGGTGCGGCATGGCGGAACCCAACCGACAAGAACCTCGATCGAGTCATCGAGATGATTGAGGGCGTGAAAGGCTTGGGTCTGGAAACCTGTGTGACGCTCGGTATGTTGACCCAGCCTCAGGCGCAGCGACTCAGTGAGCACGGTCTGGATTATTACAACCATAATCTGGATACCTCGCCTGAATTTTATGGTGACATTATTACTACGCGTACCTATGGCGATCGTCTCGAGACCTTGGGCCACGTTCGTGAGGCGGGTATCAATGTGTGTTGTGGCGGCATCGTAGGCATGGGTGAATCGCGTCAGGACCGCGCCGGTCTGTTGGTGGAGCTCGCCTGTTTGCCCACACACCCCGAGAGCGTACCCATCAATCTGTTGGTGCAAGTCGAGGGTACGCCGTTGTTCGGTGTTGAGTCGCTGGATTCGCTGGAGTTCGTTCGCAGCATCGCGGTGGCTCGAATACTGATGCCGGAATCGGTGGTGCGGTTGTCGGCCGGGCGCGAGAACATGAGCGATGAGATGCAGGCGCTGTGTTTCTTTGCCGGCGCCAACTCGATTTTTCACGGCGAGAAATTATTGACCACCGGCAACCCCGACGCGGACCACGATCAACAGTTGTTTGCGCGTCTGGGTATCCAGCCGATGGAGCCTCACTGCACCGCGGATACCGATCGGGCTGTCAGCGCCTGAGATTTATTGTTGTGCGTGATCTAAACGCCGCGCTGGCACGACGTCGTGAGCAGGGCTTGTATCGTTCTCGACGTATTCTTGGTGGACCACAAACCCCGCGACAACAAATTGATGGGCGCGAGGTACTGTCGTTTTGCAGTAACGATTATCTCGGTCTGGCGAATCACCCCGAGGTTGTTGCGGCGTTCCATCGTGGCATCGATCATTACGGTGCCGGCTCCGGGTCGGCGCATCTGGTTAATGGCCATAGCGCCGCACACGAAGCGCTTGAAGAAGAGCTGGCTGACTTTGTTGGGCGACCGCGGGCCTTGTTGTTTTCCACCGGTTACATGGCCAACCTCGGTGTGGCTACGGCATTGTGCGAACGCGGTGACGTGGTGTTGGAAGATCGCCTCAATCATGCATCGTTATTGGATGCAGGGTTGTTAAGTGGTGCGCGCTTTCAACGTTACGCGCACGCCGATGCCGTAGAGTGCGAGCGCAGACTCGCCAGCCATCAGGATAAACACGCACTGATTCTTACCGATGGCCTGTTCAGCATGGATGGTGATGTTGCACCGCTTGCCGAATTGGCTGCTGCCGCAAACAAACATGATGCGTGGCTGGTTGTCGATGATGCGCATGGTTTGGGTGTGCTCGGTGAGGCGGGTCGAGGTACGCTCGAGTACCTAGGTGTGGATGATGCTGATGTGCCGGTATTGGTCGGCACCTTGGGCAAGGGTTTCGGCACCTTTGGCGCCTTTGTTGCTGGCGACGACGATTTGATCGAGACCCTGATCCAGCAAGCGCGAACCTATATCTATACGACTGCGCCGCCCCCCGCGGTTGCTGAGGCCACGCGACAGAGCTTGCGTTTGATTCGCGAGGAACCCTGGCGTCGAGCGCATCTACAAACATTGATCAAACAATTACGCAAAGGCGCGCAGCAGATCGGTCTTGAGTTGAGCAACGCGGTTGGACCGATTCAACCTGTGATGATTGGCGCACCAGAGGCGGCCGTTGCTTGCAGTGAACAGCTGCTGGCGAACGGAATTTTGATTGGCGCGATTCGGCCGCCGACCGTACCGGCGGGCACCAGTCGCTTGCGCATTACCTTGTCGGCGAGCCACTCTGCGGATGATGTCGAGTTGTTGCTCAATGCGTTAAGCACCATTGTGCCCCTGTGCGCTCAGGCTGAATGTTAATGGCGAGCGAACTTGCCTATACGCAAACAGGCGATGGTCCTGATCTGGTGTTGATTCATGGTTGGGCTATGAACTCCGGTGTGTGGACCGATGTTGTCGGGCGGTTGTCGGATCGTTATCGCGTGACCGCAGTGGATTTACCTGGCCACGGTCAGAGCCCGGTATTGGCTGATGGTTCGCTGGAATCTTGGTCAGAGGCGGTGTTGGCCATCGCGCCGACATCGGCGATCTGGCTGGGTTGGTCGTTGGGGGGGCTGGTCGCGATGTCTTGTGCGGCGAGTCATCCGCAGCGAATCAAACGGTTGGTTCTGGTGGGCGCGACGCCGTGTTTTGTGGTCAGAGACGACTGGTGTGACGCGGTATCCGATGACATCTTTACCGCCTTCGCCGCGGAGTTAGAACGCGATACCCAGAGTGCATGGCAGCGGTTTCTGGCCTTACAGTTACGCGGGACCAAGGATGCGCGCACCCATCTGCGACGTTTGCGTGACCTGGTTATGGCCCGCGGTGAGGCGGGTATCGACGCCTTGCGTGATGGTCTCGCCATATTACGTACCACGGATCTGCGTGATCGTTTGTCGAGTATTGAGTGTGATGTTCAATGTATCTATGGCGCGCGTGACACGATGATTCCCGAGTCGAGTAGTGCCGCGATGGCCAAGCTTGTGCCACATATTGTTAGCAGTACGATTGCCGCTTGTGGTCACGCCCCCTTTCTGTCGCATCAGGATGAGTTTCTCGCCCTGCTGGAAGAGCATCATGTCTGATCCCGGCATCCTGATTCCCGACAAGCGTCTGGTGCGGCGTTCATTCGCGGCCTCTGCCGATCGTTATGACGAGGTTGCGGTGATGCAGCACGAAGTCGCAGACCGTATCTGCGAACGCCTTGATTACGTGAAGCTGCAACCAAAAGTCATTCTCGATGTTGGCTGTGGCACTGGCCGGGCAACACAAGCGTTGTCCGAGCGCTATCGCAAGGCGCAGCTGATCGCGCTGGATCTGGCCGAACCCATGTTGAACAAGGTGCGCCAGCGTCAGTCAATCTGGCCGTGGCAGCGGCGCACACGCTTGCTGTGTGGCGACGCCGAACAACTACCGATTGCCGATGAAAGTGTGGATCTGGTGTTTTCAAGCCTGACGATTCAGTGGTGCAGCGATATTGAAAAAACCATGCAAGAGTTTCACCGGGTGTTAAGGCCGGGTGGTTTGTTGATGTTCTCGACCTTTGGCCCTGACACCCTGCGTGAACTAAGCCAGAGTTGGGCGAGCTGTGATTCCCGGCCACATGTAAACCACTTTATCGATATGCACGATGTCGGTGATGCAGCGATGCGGGCGGGGCTCGCCGATCCGGTAATGGATGCCGAGCATTTTACGTTGACGTACGATTCGGTATGGGATTTGATGCGGGATTTGAAGGCGGTTGGTGCGCATAATGTGGGTATTGATCGCCTCCATGCGCTTACCGGTAAAGGTCGCTTGCGACAAATGACGCAGAACTATGAACAGTATCGAGTTGATAATAGACTGCCTGCGACCTACGAAGTTGTCTATGGTCACGCTTGGCGGACCGAGGCGCCGTCCAAAAGTGACGGCATAGAAGTCCAGTTACGATAGAGGATAAAACAGTGAATGATGAAACCCCTTCGCAGACGCACACCGTTAGTTCGCATGGCATGCGCCCAAGCCACGCCATCACGCCGTTGCGCGTGATGCTGTTGTTGGCCGTGCTCAGCGCATTGCCTTTTGCCTTTTATCCTGGTGACGAAGGCAGCTACTGGTGGATTATGGCCGAGTATGTGATGCCCGCACTGGTGGTTATTTTCGCCTGGGTGTTGTTGCTGGATATGTTGATGGTCGTGGTATTTCGAGCCGCGCGCCAACCGACTGACCGTTCCCCGTATCGTAATGCGCTGCTATTGGACGCGTCGATGTTTGCGGCTCTGCTTTACACATGGCTGCCGTTTTATCTGAAGTTATTGAGCTGATTCGATCGTATGTCTGAGGGCACGGGATATTTTATTGCCGGTACCGACACTGATGTTGGCAAAACCCGGGTATCCATTTTGCTGATGCGGCAGTTGGCGGCCGCAGGGATTGCCGTGCAGGGTATGAAGCCAGTTGCGAGTGGCTGTGAGCGTAGCGATGACGGTTTGACCAATGCTGATGCGGTCGCGTTGCGAGAGGCATCAGCGCATCCTTTGGATTACGCTGATCACAACCCTTATCACTTTGAGCCCTCCATCGCCCCGCATCTGGCCGCGGCAGACCTGGGGGTGTCCATTAGCCCGCAGCGCATCTTGTTGGCCTATCAGCGGCTGGCGATCACGGGTCCCGTTATTGTGGAGGGAGTGGGTGGTTGGAAGGTGCCATTGGCTGAGGGTTTTTCCGTCTCGGATTTGGCGCGACTGATCGGGTTGCCGGTTATTCTTGTGGTTGGGGTGCGTCTGGGCTGCTTGAATCATGCACGTTTGACGGCGGAGTCGATCCGCGCCGATCAGATCAATATCGCAGGATGGGTGGCCAATCGACTAGAGTTTGACTGTGAACGTCAGGATGATTTGGTCGAGACGCTAAAGGGATGTCTCGATATGCCTTATTTGGGCGCAGTTGAGTACCAAACCGTGGATGAATTCGAACACTCAACCGGCTCTTTTTGCGTGTCTTGAGCCTCTCCGCTGTTCCAGCGCAGGCGAGAACGGGGTTGGCACCGGAATGACGGCGGATTTATAACCATATGGCCAAAATCGCGAGTTGCTTCAATAACGTGCAGGGGGTAATATTCGCGCCAAATACCCATGCTAGCGAGCAAATCTTGGCGCGCGGGGCATACTAATGCTCATTGGCCGCTAGATAGCCAAACACGAATTTTTGCATTGCAATTGTTGAATATAGGGGAGATCACGCCAGTGACTAGAATCAAAAACCTGTTAGGCACACTGTTTGGAGCAGTTTTTGCCATTGCGTCGGGAGATGCCGCGGCCTATGTGTTCAACATGCCCAAAGGTGTGACTGACATCAGCCGTCAGGTCTACGGGTTGCACATGATGATCTTCTGGATTTCTGTGGTTGCCTGTATTGCAGTATTTGCCGTTATGATTTATTCGATCTTTATGCATCGTAAAGACAAGGGTGCCGTTGCGTCGACCTTTCATGAAAGCACCACGGTCGAGGTGATCTGGACCACCCTCCCCATGCTGGTTTTGATCGCGGTTGCAGTGCCGGCTACCGCGACTCTGTTGGCTCTGGAAGATACCCGTAATGCTGATCTGAATATCCAGGTAACCGGTTTTCAGTGGAAATGGCGTTATACCTATCTGGATGAAGGCATTGAATTCTTTAGCACGCTGGATGCGGAACATAACAAGATTCGTCAGGTGCGCTCTGGCCTCGATCCCGCTTCGGTTGAACATTACCTAATGGAAGTGGATAACCCGATTGTTGTTCCCATCAACCAGAAGATCCGTTTTCTGATTACGTCCAATGATGTGATTCACAACTGGTGGGTCCCCGCGCTGGGTTGGAAACAGGATGCGGTTCCCGGGTTTATCAATGATGGCTGGACTGAACTAAGCGAGCCTGGCACCTATCGCGGTAAGTGTGCGGAATTGTGTGGCAAGGACCATGGTTTCATGCCGATTGTGCTGATTGCAAAGACCGAAGCGGACTACGCGACGTGGGTGGACGAACAGAAAGCTTCCGCCGCTGCGGAAGCCAACTCGGCCGATCGGGTCTGGGACATGGCCGATTTAATGAGCAAGGGCGAACAAGTTTACAACACCAGTTGCGCAGGCTGTCACCAGGTCAGTGGCGCCGGGTTGCCGGGCGTGTTTCCCGCGATAGCGGGTAGTGCGTTTGCTATGGGCGACCCTTCTGCACACATTGACGTTGTGTTTAATGGCGCGACCGGTACCGCGATGCAGGCCTTCGGCGCGCAGTTGAGCGACGTGGATCTGGCGGCGGTGATCACCTACGAGCGTAATGCGTTTGGTAACGACGCCGGTGATATGGTTCAGCCAGCCACCATCAAGGCACTTCGGTAAGAATTCAGGAATTCAAGAGATAGAGAGCGGAGAAATATAGATGAGTACAGCAACAGCCGCACATGACGATCATCACGACCACGGCGCACCCGCCGGGTTGATGCGTTGGGTTTACACTACGAACCATAAAGATATCGGAACGCTGTATCTGTGGTTTTCCTTTGTGATGTTTATGATTGGCGGTTCCTTCGCCATGGTGATTCGCGCCGAACTGTTTATGCCCGGTATGCAGGTGGTTGATCCGCAGTTCTTCAATTCCATGACGACCATGCACGGTTTGTTGATGGTGTTTGGCGCGATTATGCCAGCCATGGTTGGGTTGGCTAACTGGCAGATCCCGCTAATGATTGGTGCGCCGGATATGGCCTTGCCTCGCATGAATAACTGGAGCTTCTGGATCCTGCCGTTCGCGGGCACGATGTTGTTGAGCACCATGTTTATGGAAGGCGGTGGCCCTGCGTTCGGTTGGACGTTCTACGCGCCGCTGTCGACGACGTTTGCTCCAGACAGTACCGACTTTTTTATCTTTGCGATTCACATGCTGGGTTTCTCATCCATCATGGGATCGATTAACGTGATTGCGACGGTGCTGAATATGCGTGCCCCGGGCATGACATTGATGAAGATGCCACTGTTCGTGTGGACCTGGTTAATTACAGCCTTCTTGTTGATTGCGGTGATGCCAGTGTTGGCCGGCGCGGTGACCATGATGCTGACTGATCGTAACTTTGGTACCTCGTTCTTTAGTGCCGCAGGCGGTGGTGATCCGGTTATGTTCCAGCACGTGTTCTGGTTCTTCGGTCATCCAGAGGTTTACATCATGATCTTGCCGGCATTCGGCGTGGTTTCACAGATCATCCCGACCTTCGCACGTAAGCCTTTGTTTGGTTACGCCTCGATGGTCTACGCCACCGCATCCATTGCATTCCTGTCGTTTATTGTGTGGGCGCATCATATGTTTACGGTCGGTATGCCGGTAGCGGGCGAGCTTTACTTTATGTACGCGACCGTGATGATTGCGGTGCCAACGGCAGTGAAGGTGTTTAACTGGGCGGCCACGATGTGGCGCGGTTCCATGACATTTGAACCCCCCATGCTATGGGCCTTGGCCTTCGTCTTTCTGTTTACGTTGGGTGGTTTCACCGGTCTGATGATGGGTGTTGCCCCTTCCGATATGCAATATCACGATACCTACTTTATCGTCGCGCACTTTCACTATGTGTTGGTAACGGGCGCTCTATTCGGCATCATTGCAGCGGTTTACTACTGGTTGCCAAAGTGGACGGGGTATTATCCGGACGATCGTTTGAGTAAGCTGCACTTCTGGTGGTCTGCGATTAGCGTGAATGTTTTGTTCTTCCCTCAGCACTTCTTGGGTCTGGCAGGTATGCCGCGCCGAATTCCAGATTACTCCTTGCAGTTTGCTGATTGGAATATGGTTTCAAGTATCGGTGGTTTTGCCTTTGGTCTGGGACAGGTGTTCTTTTTCTTTATTATTGTGAAGACCATTCGCGGTGGTGAGAAGGCCACGGATGAGTGTTGGGAAGATGCACAAGGTCTGGAATGGACGATCGCGTCGCCAGCGCCTTACCACACCTTTGTGACTCCGCCTGAGATTAAGTGATCTTAGTGGGCGATGTAATGAGTAGTGACGTCGACCCCAACGACCCGGTGCGCAAAGCCGGCAACAGACGAACAGTGGTCATTTTGCTGTTGGTTGCGGTGGGGTTCTATGTTGCCAGTTTCCTGTTTTTGGCCGATAGGTAATGTTGGGCTCGGAACTGGATACCGCGAACCGGCGTGTTGTTAAACGTTTGGGTGTGGTTGTACTAGCGATGTTTGGTTTTGGCTTTGCGCTAGTGCCGCTCTACGATGCGATTTGTGACCTGACCGGGCTGAACGGTAAAACCGGACAGGTGGATGAGCAAATTGCCAAGGCGTATGCCGTTGATATGGATCGCTGGATTACCGTTGAGTTTGTGGCACAGGTGAATACGGAGTTGCCCTGGATGGTGGAGCCCGTGGTGAGAACGATGCGAGTACATCCTGGTGCGCTGACGGATGCCCTGTTTGTTGCACAGAATCGCAAGGCCGAACAGATTGTTGGTCAGGCGATACCGAGTTTGGTGCCGAACATCGCATCACGCTATTTCGACAAGACCGAATGTTTTTGCTTTAACCAGCAAACACTAGGTCCAAAGGAACGGCTGGAAATGCCGCTAAGATTTGTGATCGATCCGGCTATCCCAAAGGATGTCGGGTCGGTAGTGTTGTCCTATACCTTCTTCAGGGTTGATGGGGCTGCGCAAATCAGTCAGGCAGGCTCGTAGAGTTGTCGGCTGTAAATTAGCTTGAGTCTCATCGGGGAGCCTAAAATTGGGCCGATGAGTTGTGAATAAATACTGGTTTTAGATTAGAGAGAGGATAAACCGATGTCAGCATCTAATGAGGGTTACTATCTGCCGGAACCGAGCCATTGGCCGATCGTCGGCTCAATCGGGATCTTTCTGATGCTGGGTGGTTTTGCCAACTTTCTGCACGGTGGTAGCTGGATCATTATGGCCACCGGGTTTGCGGTGGTTGTTTACATGTTGTTTGGCTGGTTCGGTATGGTTATCAACGAAAGCCAGAACGGCAAATATAATGCCCAGGTCGATATGTCGTTTCGTTGGGGCATGAGCTGGTTTATTTTTTCCGAGGTCATGTTCTTTGCGGCCTTTTTTGGTACCTTGTTTTACGCTCGAATCTTTTCGATTCCCTGGCTGGGTGGCGCATCAAATAATGTCATGACACCTGAGTTATTGTGGCAGGGCTTTGAGGCGGTGTGGCCAACCAACGGTCCGGGTAATGTCGGTGGCGACTATGAAGTGATGGGTGCATGGGGTTTGCCTGCGATTAATACGCTGCTCCTGCTCAGCAGTGGCGTGACCGTGACGATTGCACACTGGGGCCTCAAAGAGGGCAACCGCACCAAATTAATTTTGGGTCTTTGGGCGACGGTCGCTTTGGGTGCAGCCTTTCTGGTTTGTCAGGTGCTTGAGTACGGTGAAGCTTATAATCACATGAACTTGACGCTTGAAAGTGGTATGTACGGAACCACGTTCTTTATGCTGACAGGCTTTCACGGCCTGCATGTGACTTTGGGTGCGACCATGTTGTTGGTGATCACCTTGCGCGCGATGAAGGGGCACTTCACTCACGAGAATCATTTTGCGTTTGAGGCGGTGGCTTGGTATTGGCACTTTGTTGACGTGGTCTGGTTGGGTCTGTTTATCTTTGTATACTGGCTGGTCTAGCGTTAGGCGCAATACGCAAAAAGGCGCCGCGGTTATCCGCGGCGCCTTTTTTATGACAATCTACTTCTAGTTCGCGGGGGATTCGTAACCCGGTGGCGGTGGTGGTATTGCCCCATGCGGTTGGATTAGCCCGGTGGCATAGCCCACCATAAGCAGGATGAACAGGGCGACCGAGAGCCCTATTCGCCAAGTCAGTGCCTTGAGTGTGCGGGCCGACGTGTTGCGATCCTTGACCATGAAGACCATTCCGGAAGCTAGACTTCCAAGGATGACGAGTAGTATCAGGGCAATCAGTATCTTCATGGTGCGCGCTCTCAGGAGATAGATCGATTATATCATTGGGATAACTATGCGTTTTGGGGTATTTGAATTTAAGCCGGCGCTGCTGCCGAGTCTGTTTCTGTTGTTGGGTCTGCCCTTGTTGGTGGGACTCGGCAGTTGGCAGCTGGAGCGTGCCGACGAAAAGGCCATGATCATCCAAAAACACGAGCACAATGCCGCACAGGCGGCAATGCGTCTGGATAGTCTGCGCGGTGAGTGGGCTCAATGGCGCTATCGTGAGGTTGTTGCGCAAGGTCGGTATGACCTTGATCAGCTTATGTTGCTGGATAACCGTATCCATAGAGGTCGCGTTGGATATCATGTGCTGACCCCGTTGCGTCTGTTTGGCAGCGATCAAGCGGTGTTGGTGAATCGAGGTTGGATTGCCGGTATGACCGATCGCTCGGAATTACCCGATTTTGCAACCCCCGGAGAGCGGATCGAGCTGCACGGAAAAATCGAACTGCCACCGCAGAGATCCTTCCGTTTAGGCGATGCGGAAGAGCCATTGCACGAGGGTCTCAGGGTCGTTCAGGCGGTTGACCTGAAACAGTTTGAAGCGCTGACGGGCTATGCGTTGTTGCCGGTTGTGCTATTGCTTGATCCATCTGATGACAGCGGGTTTCAGCGTGACTGGAAACCGGTATATGGTATCGGTCCAGACAAACACCGAGCCTATGCGATGCAGTGGTACTCCATCGCATTGATTTTAGTCGTAATGTATTTGGCGCTATCCACTCGCCGAGTAACATCTGAGAAATAGTATGAGTGATGCGATAAAAAATAAAAATCGAATTTCCATGGTGACGTTGTTCGCAATGTTTGCATTGCCGACCTTGCTCGCCTTGTGGTTGTTGGGTCCGGGTGAGGACTGGATGCCTGCGCGGGATACCAATAATGGAACCTTGATCGCACCGGCACGCCCACTGCCGGTTGACCTCGCGTTGTCATCGCCGGCTGGTGAGTCGCTGCCAGATCGATTTCTGACAGGTAAATGGACCTTGCTCTATTTTCAGGCAGCGGGTTGCGATGAGCTGTGTATGGAGGTACTGCACCGAATTCGTCAGATTCGTTTAGCCCAAGGTGAGGAAACCCCACGGGTACAGCGGTTGTTCGTTTTAGCCAGCCCTGATGCGATGCTACCCTCCGCAGTTAGTGAAGCCTATCCCGGACTTGATGTTGCTGTGGTAACCGATGCCACACATGGTGAGTTACTGGATTTGTTTGTGGTGGATGGTGTCGATCCGGTGAGCAGTGATCGGGTGTATATGATTGATCCTCTCGGTAACCTGATGATGTACTACGAACCCACTGATGAGCCCAACGGCATTCTTCGCGATTTACGCAAATTGCTGAAGTGGTCACAGATCGGATGATGTGATGACAAGCCCTGGATTTCAGAGACTCGCACTGATCGCCTCGATTCTCGCCTTGTGCGTCGTGGTTCTCGGTGCCTATGTGCGGTTGTCACACGCCGGATTGGGTTGTCCGGATTGGCCCGGCTGTTACGGACAAATCTCGGTGCCGACCGAAACTACGGCAATTGCGTCTGCCAACGTCGCCTATCCTGATCGCCCTGTTGAGGCGCCCAAGGCATGGAAGGAGATGATTCACCGCTATTTCGCAGGAACCCTCGGCCTGCTGGTATTGGCGCTCGCAGTTTGGGCCTGGCGCCGTCGTAAGGAGCCCGAACAGCCGGTGGGCCTGCCTGTGTTTTTGGTTGGTTTAATTGTTTTGCAGGCATTGCTGGGTATGTGGACCGTGACCTTGTTGCTGAAACCGGTGGTGGTGATGGCGCATCTGTTGGGTGGGATGGCCACGCTCGCGCTGTTGGTGTGGTTGACCTTGCGGGTGGGTAGTTCACAAAAGATGGCCACCGGAGCGCCACCGGTGCTGATACCCGCTGCCAGTTTTGCGTTGATCGTGTTGGTAATGCAAATCGCTCTGGGTGGCTGGACCAGCGCCAATTATGCCGCTCTGGTCTGTTATGACCTGCCGACCTGTCAGGAGGCGTGGTGGCCACCGATGGATTTTGCCGAAGGATTCAAGCTCTGGCGCGAGATTGGGATAGATTATGAGGGCGGTATTTTGGGTAACGATGCCCGCGTGGCCATCCACGTCGCGCACCGTATTGGCGCGATTATCGCTTTTTTGGTGATAGGCTGGGCCGCGTCGAAATCGCTGGCGCGTAGCGGATCGGAGACGGTGCGTCGTACCTCAATGGCCGTGCTGGGGCTGCTAATGCTGCAGATTGGGTTGGGTATCGCGAATGTGTTGATGAGTCTGCCGTTACCGGTCGCTGCAGCCCACAATGGCGTTGCCGCGCTACTCCTAATATCATTGGTTACTCTGAACTACAGGTTGCGCCAACGATGAGTTTATCCGTCACCACATCGACCACCTCCGCGTTGGCGGATTATTTTGAGCTATGCAAGCCCAAGGTCGTGGTGTTGATCGTATTCACCGCGGTTGTGGGTATGTTTCTGGCCGTCCCCGGTATGGTGCCTTGGGACTCGCTGATTTTTGGCACGCTGGGTATTGGTCTGGCCGCAAGTTCAGCCGCCGCGATTAATCATGTGGTCGATCAAAAGGTTGATGCGCAGATGGGGCGTACCTCGGCGCGACCGTTGCCGACCGGACACCTGAACTCGCGTCAGGCGCTTGTGTTTGCGATCTCGCTCGGTGTGATTTCAATGGCGATGCTGGTGTTTTTGGTCAACCCGCTGACCGCCTTTCTGACCTTTCTGTCATTGATCGGTTATGCCGTGGTTTACACCATGTATCTGAAACGCGCGACACCGCAGAACATTGTCATTGGTGGTGCCGCCGGTGCTGCGCCACCGGTATTGGGGTGGGCAGCGGTAACCGGTCAGGTTGAACTCGGTGCCTTGTTGCTGTTTCTGATTATCTTCATCTGGACGCCACCACACTTCTGGGCGTTGGCAATCCATCGGCGTAACGATTACGCCAAGACCGACGTACCAATGCTGCCGGTCACCCATGGGGTTGAGTTCACTCAGTTACAAATCCTGCTTTATACCATCTTGTTGGTGGTGGTGACGCTGATGCCGTTTGTTCTGGGCATGAGCGGTGTGTTTTATCTCGGCGGGGTGTTGGTTCTGGATGCCGGTTTTGTGTACTACGCGTTAAGGCTGATGTTTGGCGATGACGAACGCGTGGCGATGCAGACCTTTGCCTATTCTATTATTTATCTGACCGCGCTATTCACGTTTCTGTTGGTTGATCACTATTTGCCGGCAATCCAGTCGTTGTTTGTCTGAGAGTTTTTAGGCTGCACGCGCGCGATGACTCGGCCATGGTTGGTGTCTGATTTGGCGAATTCCTGCAACGGCCACTAATATCAGCCACTCGATCGGAAGTCTGGGTGAAGCTTGCGGGTTAATGCTGCAACCGCTGCTACCACCATCGGCAATAGTTGCAGGTGCGCCGGGGTCGGCTATCACGCCATTGACGGTAAGGTCGCTGTCTCCACGCAGGCCATCGACCAGATGCAGGACCACCAGATTGACCCGGTCGGGATCATCGAAGATAGGGGGGTTGTCGATGCCGATGCCGATGGCGTTGCCATTGCCATCGTTATCAGTCAGAAAGACACCCTTGAATATCTCTACCCCGGTGGTGCCATCGAAGGTGAACTCATACCAGTGATCGGTTGGATCATCTGGCGTCGGCCCATACTTGAAATAGGTATCCACGTCCTGTGATACCGGCGTGATGTAGGTGATCAGAATCTCGCCGCCAAGCTCGATTCCTTTCACGTCAAAGGCGATGAATCCCTGATTGAAATTAAACCCTTCAGGCATATCCGTGGGCGACGGGTTGCTGATAAACCGCGCATTTTCTAATCTTACCTCGGGGTCCCGCTCGTCGGGCAAAGCCAGTGACACAACAATATCTTGCGAGTTTAGCATCAGGCATTTAGGTCGCCGCCGTTAAAGACTGTCTCTGCTGCCACAATGGCAGTGAGGGGAATTGAGATCAGGGGCCTGAGATCGCTGTCGCTCGCGATATTCAGGGTTGCGTCAAACGAACCGATACTGAGCGCGTTGATGATAATCGAAATGACGCATTGGCTGTTCAACCCATCGTCGACCAACAATGGGGTGTTGCAGGTATCATCTATCGAGAAATTGCTCGCGTCTGGGCCAGTAATCGATATCGTTGTCACATTCACATCGATGCCCCCTCGGTTAACGACAAATATCTGGCCAAATTCCGGGGTTCCCTTGGTGACCAGAAACGCCAGTGGGTTCTCACCGGTGGTCAGATCAAAGAATTCAGCGGTTACCACGGTGATGCCGGACTGCCGGTCACCGAGGATGGGGAAACTGATAAACGGGTCATCGATGTCGTTGGAAGTGATTTCAAATGCCGCATCGATATCGCCAAGACCCGCCGGGATCCAGGTTATGATTATGCTGCAGGTGTCACCCGTCGCCAGTGGTGTGGCGGCACAATCGTCACCGCTTTTTTCCAGTTCGCCGGCATCAGCGCCAGTCAAGTCGAGCGAGTTTAGGTTGAGATCCCCCGCACCGATGTTTGCGATATCGATCGTAAATGATTCTGCAACCCCTTCCAGACCAACAAAGAAATTAAATGCATCACCGCTGCCCGCAACCACCAAGGCACCATCGATAGTGACACGAATGAGCGGTGGTGCAAGGGTCTCGCCGTCGAGCGTTACGCCGACGCGGGACTGCAGGGGGTCATCGGAGTCGATGGTGAGCGTGACTTGATCTGTACCGGTGTCGATGCCTGAGTAGGTTATGTTAATGGTGCAGGTGCCGCCCTCCGCGTCGATCGGTCCGAGCAGGCAGTCATTGGACGCGATGAATTCGGGATCATCATTACCCAATAGACTAATCGCAGCGATGGTCAGTGGCGCAAGCCCCGTGTTGGTG